>ERZ1031719.129-NODE-129-length-38673-cov-13.424931_pt1 | contig 38673 bp, 30 predicted proteins | sample MGYA00516702_ERZ1031719 | MGnify/ENA primary metagenome ERZ1031719 (study PRJEB33719, sample SAMN04261227) | wastewater metagenome | biome: rural village; feature: human; material: feces | host: Homo sapiens | place: El Salvador | collected 2013-01-07 ...
CCGAATACTCCTTCGGACTGTATGGATCTCAGTATCCTCATGCGGATTCCTTCCGGCGACAGAAGAAGTTTCCTGGCCTCGTCCTTCAGTCTCTCATATGAGGGATTCAGCTCCACAAACCTTTTTCCGTCATTCTTATGCTTCAGGTTCTTCCTGCACATGTAGGCGAATTCACAGGCCATGCACCCGTCGACAAGATACTGGAGATTGCCCTTGCGGCGGACGTGCCTTGACTCACTCCGGATCGGTTCCGCCTTCTTCCCGTTCAGGCATGTTATCGAATCATTCGAATCCAGGAAGAAGAGCTGGGGCCTTTCGCCTTTGGCCTCGCCTTCCCAGCTCTGGAACTTCACGAAGGCTTTGATTCCGTTGCCTTTCATGAAGGAATAGTTGATATCGATTCCATATCCGGAGTCGGCCACCACTGCCCCAGGATATTTGCCGTTCATGTGGCGAAAACGTTCTAGAAAAGGAATCAGGGTATAGTAATCTGCGCGGTTCTGATAGCATCCGAAATTCGTGATCAAGCCATAATTTTCGGAAAATTGAACATTGTAGGCGGCATGGAAGTTGGAACCATGTCCGGAATAATAGTCCCTTTTAAGCGACATGGCAGTTGCGTCATGATCGGTCCGATAGTATGAATTCCTGTCAGGTCCGCATGTCTCGATGATTTCCTCGTATTCCAGAAGCTTGACGAGGCATTTCTGCAGACCGACCACTGCCTTTTCTTCCTTCGTCAGTCTCTTCCCTTTGGCCGGAACCGGAACGGAATCGAGCTTTTTCTCCGACATGTATGCGTTAATCCAGCCGAGAAGGGCCACGGAGTTTATCTCCGTTTCCTTTACGGCAATCCCGATGACTGAAAGAAGGAATATGATCGTCGCCTTCAGTTTCTCCATCCGTTTATCCGGTTTCCATACGAACTTGTATTTGTTGGCATCTGCCTCGAGTTTGGTCCCATCGATGAACGCGACCGAAAAGACATCCTCGATTTTGCAGTATGCTGCGATTGCGGACGTAATACGATGGAAGATTGTCTCCATGTTCGGGAAAATAACTTCGTTGATGTATTGGCCGATGGTCTTGTATGAAGGCAGGTCGCTGTCCAGGACGTATCTAGCCCTCAGATCGTGCCGTCCGAAGTCTTCGATATCCCTCAGAGTCATTTTCTTAAGAGAGAAGGCGAGAACGATGAATGCAAACATCCGATAGGGGTCGTAGGGCTTCTTGCCTACGTTGGGCACATCTCCGAAGACCGAAGAGGCGATGATGGGACCGACCCCGGATGATTCCAGGACGGTGAGGAAAACGTCCAATTTCCTCTGTTCCTTCACATCCATCGGAAAAGAATAAAAAATCGAACATTGCTTTATGGTAAAATAAGCCATGGTGATACCTCGTGAACAAAGGTATTCTACCAAAAATGGCTCAGGGTTAGATTCCCTGGGCCATTTTTTGGCTTTTTTACTTCTTTTTGCTTCTAGTAGATGCTGTTTCCGAAGAGTTGATTTCGTAACAGCCCCTATCTTTTACTAGTAGTGCCCTGCTAGCTAAGACAGGCGAACTGGTAATAAATGCCCTAGTTAAGCCATTTAGCTAACTGAAATATAGTCGCCCACAAAGTGGTTTGCATAAAAAATGATTTTATATTTCACTTTGTAATGTCACTATTGATAGATTCCAAAATAATTCTTATGGTGTTATTTAAATCGTAATCACAAAGGTTTGGACAAACATACAGTTTATTTAAAACTTTAACTTTTTCAATGAATTCTTTTGCATCAAGAAAATCATTCTCTGACAGATTCCGCTCCGAGTATTTGACATAGTTCTTGAATTGAAAAAAATCATCTTCGAAAAAAATCAAATCATAGGTTTTCTTCCGCTTACTAACCCAATTGGATTGTATTGATGAACGAGGAAAAGCGACTTTGAATTTTTTAATGAGTGAGGGATCTCTAAATGATGTAGGAGGAAATAGCTCATTGTTTTCACTTATTTTAAGGAGACTATTTTGCTTTCTTTTATTACTCATGAAGCTCTTTGAAAGTTGTAGACAAATAACATCATCTAACTCTAATCCATCTAAATTCTCAAAAATTTTATTCTCAACTAAATTCCTCGATATGGAAAATATGTTTTCTCCACAATATTTATAATCTATTTCTTCCCAGATCTTGGGAATACCATTCAATATTTCTTGTGCATGATAATCTTTTAAATAAAAGAATAAGCGAAGCAACTCCCCATAGTTAAGAAATCTTTTATCTTGTGGAATTAAACTAATTAATTTTTCTAAATATGGATTAGAATTATTTCGAAATTTCTCAATCATATCTTTTTGATTGCTAATTGGGTTACATTCGTATTCAAAATTTCCCTTTATTTTTTGAAAAAGAATAGATAGGAAAAGCAAACCATTAAATTCCTCTTTACATTTATAGACGATTTCTTCATGGTATGTAAGATTTAAATCACCATTGTTGATTTCTCCATTTTCCACAAAATGTTTTGCAATGATAATATCATCAACCGATTGTTTAAATGTTTCTCTATCTTTTTCGCTCATTATACTTTTATCAATTGATAGTTTTTGTTTTACCTTTGCTCTTTCTTGTTTTACTTCTCCATCTATAACTTTTATCTCATTTATTACATAAACAATGTCAGAACATCTTTTACTAGTGTTGCTTTCCAGCATATAATCAACTAGTTGATCCAATTTAGAATACTCAGGATGATAGTCTGAGATTTTCTTGTAATTTGATCCCTTAGGAATTCTTTTGGTAAATATTTGGTTTAGAATCAATCCTAAGGCAAATATATCTGTCCAAATCCCTATGCTTTCAACTTTTTTTCTCCCCTGTTCTGGTGCAGAGTAATCAAAGTTTGCTAGCCGATCACCCTTGTTTGTTTTAGTGCCGTTAAAATCAGTTTTAGCGATGCCAAAATCCGATATTACCACTTTCTTTTTAGTTTGTGAAAATAAAATGTTTTCAGGCTTTATATCTCTATGTACAATATTTTCTTTAGTATAGGAAAGAACTCCTTCACAAATTTGGAGAAAATATTTTATTTTATACCTTATATCAATATTTTCATTGATTATGTCCCTAAAGGTAGAAGAGAAAAAAGGCATAACATAAAAAGCAAACCCATTAAAATCGCCATAAGTTTTTAATTTGATGACATTTCTATTCTTGATTTTTTTCAAGCACTCTATCTCATTAGCAAAACGTGAATTTTTCTTTTTCCCCTTGTTAGTTAATATTTTTAAAACCCATTCGTGCCCCTTTTCGTCTTCTAATTTCCGTAACAAATTATCATTATTCCCATTGATTATTTGCTTAATTTGGTAATTTCTTCGATTTAATATTATTGATTTACCAATTTTGCATTTTTCTTCTAATTCCTTTCTATTCATTTTCAAGTATCCATCTTCCATTTTTGTTGGAAGTCCTGCCTTTGACAAGTTTCTTTTCCTTTAAAGAACGCAAAGTTCTATCTATAGTCGTTGTTGATATCTTTAAGGATAAGCTTATCTCCTTTTTTGTTATAGAAGGGTTTTTGGTGATTAGATTTAAAACATTTGTTTCATTTGCATTTAGATTTATCGCACCATTTATCGCACCATTTATCGCACCATTTATCGCACCATTTGTTTTCTTATCCTCCATGGCAAGCTTATTGAATGGGATATTCACCTGAAGGTAGAAGGAGCCAAATTCAAAGACCGATGCACCATATTTCTCAACAATGGTGGCAACTCCCTTGCCTGATTCTTCGGAGAAATCGACTTTCATAAAGGTATCCGCAAGTTCTTTGTTTACAGGATTACTCTTGCCAGAAAGAAAGTCTTCTTTCTTCATTCTGTCCAAAGGGTTTCCATAAGAGAAGATCTCAAGGTGGTCGGAGAAAATGTAGATGGAAGGACCTGGGTAATTCAAATAGAGATTGTGAAGACAGGCGTTGATCCATCCCTCTCGAACGGATTCGTGATCCAATAAGAACTCATCCCTTCTTTGAGTCTTGCCATAGTCGAAGTAAGAGCGAACAATATTAATATTCGTTTGAATATACTCATCGACATCATCGATAATCTTGAGTATGCAAGCTGGGCCAAAAGATTTGCGATAAACGAACTTTCCTTTGACCTTTGTAGGACCATCGAATTTAGAGATTTTTATGGATGTATCAAACTGATCGGACAAGGCGTAAGCGTTATAGTTATATTCACCATTCTTTAGTCTCAATGAAAAATTGGAATCGAAGTTCTTCTCATTGAAAGAAACCTTATTTTCGACAAGATATATTTGAAATACTTTGAAGGTCAAATCCTGCCTAGGTGATGGGGCGTTTGTCAGGGAAGGCGCCAAATAGGAGATGGAGGCAAGATATCTCCGATTGATTTCTTCCTCAGTCAAAGGTGTGGCACTTGTTCCAATGCGTTTAAAGCAACCAGAAGGAGTACGACCGTATTTCTTTAGGTAATAAACCTTATTGGATGCATGGATAGAAATCTTGATAATTCGTTTTCCGTCTTCGACAATTGTCTCCGTCATCATCTGCTCGGTGCAGTCAGGGGCAATACGAGCCGTGAAAGCTTCCATGATGGACTTGTAGACGGAGTCTATTTTGTCATCAGGAATTCCACTTATCGTTCCGTCATCCTCCACGCCAATATAAAGAGTTCCACCATCGGTGTTGAGAAAAGCAACACAATCCTTTTCGGCATTGTCGTTGAAAGTTCTTTTCAGTTCGATGGATTCTGTTTCTACAAATTTTCTCATAATGGTCTCCTTCCTTAATATGTTATCAAATATGGTTAATCAAGTCTTCAATTATTGCGTGATTGAACTGATTTCTCATCGGTTGTTTTTCTAATTTGTATTTTAGGCTTCTTTATCAGTTCATCAGTCTTGTCATAAGGGTGAACTCCATCTAAAAGTTCGACAAGGGAATCTAAATTCCTATAGTAGGTGTTTGAAGCATTGTAATAGATACTTCTTCTGTTTTTGAATGATGGCGTTGAAAAACGGAGATTCGATGGTTTGATGGTGATTCCAAATGAACCCTGGCATTCTAGTGTCTCTATGTATTTGTCTAGACCTACATTGAGTGTTGTCGCCTTAGTCTTTAAATCTTCTAAGGTGATGCTCTTTCGACTTTGCTTATTGGAAAAGAAAATGGTTAGTCTTCCATCAGGATATACAAATACAGTGTTGACGAAGTCATCCAAGATTCTTTGTTTGTCGTTATCATTCTTGATGGTGAATTTTGATAAACTTTTTAAGCAATCTTTGATTTCTTCAACCGATCTCTTCGGCTTATCTTTTTTGATTTTCTCTATGCTTTTCTCAATGATTTCGGAGTTTTCCTTTAGGATGGCATATCTCTCTTCAAGCCCATCGATCTTCATTCCCTTTTCAATGGCATCAAAAATGTTTTCCATCTTGGATTTTGTTTCTGCAAGTTGGTGTTTCAATGCATTAAGCTCGGGAGATTTTCGTTCCTGTTCATTGTAGATAGACAAAGCCATTTCCGATAAAGAAGCATTGTCCTTCACAAAGTTCAATGTTGCTTCCAAGACGATGTCTTCAATCAACGCAGATTCTATGGATGGAACATCGCAAGTGTGAGAGAGTGAATTATTCTTACACCTATAATAGTTATAGGCTTTTGTCTTCTTTCGGCAGGAATATCCGTTCCAACGGCATCCACAATTACCGCAAAAGACCTTTCCGCTCAGCTTGTATCCTTTTATTGCCCTAAAGCTTGATGAATGTATTTTTCTGGACTTTAGTTTGTCTTGGACTTTGTTGAAGATATCCTCATTGACAATGGCTGGAATGGCATTTTTGTTGATGGTGTCTCCAATCCTATTACTAGCCCCACAAGTTCTCGAATCGTGCAAAAAATCCGATAAATAAAGGCTTTTTGCGATGTGAGAGCTATAAAAATAAAAGAGGCCATGACTTTTTTGTCATGGTCTTTTTTGCGTGTCTTCTTTTAAGTGTTTAAAAGATATAACTATCAAAAACTATAAGAAAAAAGAGAGCGAATTTCTTCACTCTCTTTGCTTCGAATTAAGTGGGCTTTTGAAGTTATATTTTGAACAAGATTTAACCATAGCTATCTTGTTTATAACCGTCGTGGTGCCCAAGCCTTTTCCTCAAACAAGATAGCTAATAATAGATCCCCTAATCTAAAGATGATACTTTGATTGGTGTATTTATCTATTTTTAAGAATTATATATTTTTTAAATAAGCACTGAAATTGCATTAAAATCGCTCTTTGTTAACTCACTCTTAAAAAAATAGCCATCCTTAGGAGATTGAGAAACCAAGTTACCATAAATAGTAAAAACATAAGGATTTTCATTTGAAGAAGTAAAGGAAAGGGATTTGTTGTTTTTGAAAGAAAAATCTAAATAATATTTTCCCCAACCATTAGATTCTTTTTCCTCGCTAAATTCATAAGATTTAGCAAAATCTAATATTTTATTTAAAATTGGTTGAATTCTATCTTTTTCGGTTAATTCATAAAAATCTGATGAATCTAGTTTTCTTATAGTAAGTTTCTGAACATTCTCTATTTTTGTATTATCACCAATTATTAAATTGCCAATAGAATTATTTTTTTTGCAAGATACAATTAGTGTGGGAGACAAGAATAAAATCAAAAATGCTTTTTTCATAACCCACTCCTATTTATGAATTAAATAATATTCAGTAACCTTTGTTGCAGGTATACCAATAGTTGCCATTGTATCATTGTAAACTGCTTGACATGTAACCCATCTTGGTGTGGTTGGGCTTGCCCAAACATCCTTGGTACCAATTCCAAGCATGGAATGACCAGGAATAGACAAATGGCAAGGATTTGCCGCATAACTAATTGAGTAAAAGAAATCTTCATAACGAGTGGTGGTAAATCCTTTATACCCATACAATCCATGATCATTTAAATATTTGGCAGTTTGACCAGGAATTAAATATGTATATGTTCCAATGGTGGTTGTCTTGAAATAATTATCTCCAATATAAGTAATTAAATTATTAACACGATTGATGTCATCAGTATGCTTTAATGGCATATCAGGGTTAAATAAATTATTTGCCACTCGGCTAGCTCGATCAATGTAAGCAAAATACATAGCTGCAGTAGTTGGGCTACATCCCATATGGTTGTACATTGTGTTCATATAATTTGGCACATCTTTAATTAAAAGACCTTCATAATAGGTACTACCACCTTCACGTTTTAGATGAGTATCCAAATTCACAGGGAAATATTTTGTTGCATCATCATGTGGATAATCAGCTAATGAAGTAATTCTACTAGAACTAAAAGATTTAAAATAATCCGAATTTTCAAAAAGCAAAGCATCATTTCTTGAATTAAAGAAGTCAAGAGGGGTTACATAAAATATAGGATTATTTGTAAAACTAAATGGTTTGAAATCTCCTAGATAATAAGCTTCTACTGATAATGAGCTACCAGTACCTTTTGTTAAAATAGATCCTAAGATTTCACCATCAGCACCTTCGTAAGTCCGGAATATTCCAATTTCATTTTTAAAGAAAATCTTTTGTGAACTAGAAACTCTAAATTCTTTTGCGCCATCAATCGAAAGATAAGCACGAATTAAGTTTTGGTCAAGATCATTTTGGTTTTGACCTATTGGTGAAGCAATATTGGATATAATCGGTAAACAAACAACTGTCAACAACGTTAATAATCGCATATTCAATGCTCCTTTTCTAAATGGATTATATGATATAAAAAAATAAATGTAAACGCTTTTCTTCTTTTTTCTTTCTTAATAAGATTAAAAATAATTTTAAGGCCACTAATTTGCAGTTGTGATAGGGATTGTGCGATGAATGCTTACTTTTTCGAGAAGGCTTCCCAAAATCTCAGTGTCTTGTGCAGAAGGACGCCCCCTTGGAATATCCATCGAACCATGGCCAAGCACTTGCCGTGGACCGTCACACCGCCCAGTAGATGTTCAGCCATACCTGGATGTGATCCCGACCGAAGCCCCGTGCTGCCTCATGAACGCCTTGAGGAGCAGGCGGAGCTTGTCGATCGAATCGAGAGGATTGGCCTTGTGTCGGGAAGGCCGGCAACAGTCCTCGAGTCGTAGGCCCGACTGACCAGTTTCAGCCTTTTCACCAGGAAGGAGTGCAACCTATCCTTGTCGGGAATGAGCGTGGAGCCTTTGGCGATGTGCCTGTCATGTCGAAAGAAGGGAAGACTTCGACGTCCCCTCCTCAAGAAGGATGCATTGCTTGGAATTGTCGATCCTGGTGGCGACAGCCTTGAGATTCCTCGAGATTCCCTTCGGCTTCTTGCCAGCGTCCCTCAAATCCGCCTCACTCTTGACGACACGGAAGAACGTCTCGTCTATGATCACCCTTCCCCTGAGGACGACATCGTCCTGACATCCGTCCAAAATCTCGAGCAGCTTCAAAAGTCAGTACTCCCCTTGGGTTTCGCATTCATGTTCCCTCTGGTGGAAGGGCCGAGGGAGCCATATCCCGCAAGCCGAAGATGTACTGGATTCGTCCGAAAGGCGATTATCTTTTCGAACGAATCGTTCAAATCCACACGCTTCGTAAGGGGAACGTGCTTTTTTTCATGTTTTGCCTGTACATGGCAGGCAGGGAGCCGAGCGTGTACTGCCAAGCACAAGCCTTCCGGATGCGTTTATTTGGGAGTGTGAAAATTGCAAAATACTAACAAGGAATAGAGGTGGAAAAATAAAATCGAGTAGAGAGTGAAAAGTAAAACTTCTCCGCTCCCTCTCACACCACCGTACATGCGGTCTTCCGCATACGGCGGTTTAAATAAACATTTCTATGCTATCTTACTAAGATAGTAATCAAGAGGGCTGACAACCCCTCTTTTCTTTAGTCGTTCATTCGTGATAGCTTTAGTTATACTCCAACATTTGGCTAAATGATAATAACCTTTTCTTGAATTGGCTACACATTTTGCCTCATTCTTACAAAGCCCTAATTTTATTAGTGCCTTATAACGAGTATATGTCCTCTTCCATTGTTTCCAAATGACAACACGAAGTTTTGTCCCTATCCATCCTGAAATTACTGATAGGAATTTCTTCATATCGCCTTTCTTAAAGTAGTTTATCCAACCTCTAGTGAGCTGATTTATCCTAGTAAGTCTACTATCTAAATCGATGCTCCAAGAACGACAAAGTAATCTCTTTAAACTTCTTTTAAACTTCATTTGACTATCTTTGTGCGGATGGGCTTTCCAGGTCTTAGTCTTTGAATCTTTCCAAAAGCCAAAGCCGAGATACTTCAAATTATTTGGATAACAAACATGCGTTTTGGTTGCATTCACTTTTAATTTGAGTTTGGTCTCAATATACTTGACAATATTTCTCATTACTCTTTCAGCAGAATATTTTGTTTTCACGAATATAACGCAATCATCCGCATATCGAGCAAACTTTAATCCTCTTCTTTCAAGTTCTTTATCAAGTTGGTTTAACATGATATTGCTTAAAAGTGGTGATAAATTACCACCTTGAGGGGTTCCGACTTTGCTTTCTTCAAATGTTCCATTGACCATGACACCCGCTTTAAGAAACTTCATAATCAAAGAAGTAACATCACTATCTTTAACTTGATTATCCACTAAGCGAATGAGCTTGTCATGATTGACATTGTCGAAGAACTTTTCCAAGTCCAAATCGACTATCCATTCATAACCACTATTTATGTACTCAAGCGTTTTATCAATAGCATTTTGACAACTTCTTCCCGGTCTAAAGCCATAGGAATACTCACTAAAGGTCGGTTCAAATATTGGTGATAGCACCTGTACTAAAGCTTGTTGAACGATTCTATCAATGACTGTTGGAACGCCGAGTTTTCTTACCCCACCATTTGGCTTAGGTATCTCCAACCTGCGTACCGGTTGTGGTTGATAGCTACGACTTAAGATTTGATTGACCAAGTCTTCACCATGGGCTTTTAAATACTCTAAAGCTTCATCACAAGTCATCTTGTCGATGCCACAGGCACCTTCATTTGCGACCACTTGTTTATAAGCGAGATTCAAATTGTCTTTAGATACGACCTTTTCAATCAAAGACATAGTCTGTCTTTCCTCCTTTCTGTTTGTTCTAGAATTTCCGTTTTCGGTCTACTTGTTCATAGGATACGCCTACTACTTTTCACCTTGCAGGATAACTAGATACACATACATTTGTACTTAACAAAGGTTTATTTATTCCGCCCTTCGAGTTTCCTCTACTATGGCTTTTGCTGACTTCTTGGAGTAAACCTTTTTCGAATTAGGAGAGCCTCTCCTAACCTCCAAGACCTCACGAGATAAGCCTTTACTCTTTGTTGCCTTGAGTGCTTGATTTACTACTTATAACTTACGTTCCGTATGGGTTTTATATTGTTTGGGACACACACCCTTATAAATAGCCTTAATATCAAGTTTCTGTTCGTCACCCAGTCAACTGCTAGCCACTTCTTTCACCCCATATCTTACGATACTAGGCTTGTGGTTCACTTGTTAGTTTCACGGACATCACTAATTGGGACTTTCATCTTTTAGAGTAGAAGCATGCCCGTCATACCCCAAAAAAATCAGGGTGTTTTTTGAGCACTCCTGATTTTTTGGCGTTCAAAAATTGATTAAAAAACTATTTCCTATAAATGAATTAAAATACTGAAAAGTGGCTTAAATAAAGGCATTTTTTGACTATAGGGTTGAAAAAGGAAAATAAAAAAAGGACTGATTTCTCAGTCCAATACATCACAATTTATCTAAATTTTAGCCTTCGCTAATCCGAATATACACAAAAATGGTGCCCCTTGGCAGAATCGGACTACCGATTGGTCCTTACCATGGACCCGTTATACCACTTAACTAAAAGGGCATTTGACTCGCTTCTTTTGAAAGCCTAATAAGGTTAAACCTTATAAGCCTATTTGTCAACTATAAATTTATAGTTTCTTAAGAAACTAGCCATAACCCAAAAAATTATCAAGAAGAAATTGCTTTTTTAAACAAAACTAAGGAAGATTCTCTGATCTTAGAAAGATGGATAGTTTCATACTTGAGAACATTTACTAATCCAACTTTATTGGGATTTTTCTTAACATCAGCCTTTCTAGCCATCATGACATCACCTGAATCCTTATGTGATAGATATAAGGCAAGCTCACTTGCAAGAAGTTTGTCATCGTCTTTAGTATTTCCATCCAATAAAACTATATGAGATCCGGGATAATCCTTTATATGGAAGAACAAATCATGTTTATTCGCTATCTGGAAAGTCAAAGTTTCATTTTGAAGATCGTTCATTCCAAATCCGATTCTATCACCCCAAGGGGTCAAAAGAATATGAGGAGAATAGGCCTTCTTCTTTTGAAGCTTTTTATTTCCTCTAGAAGGATCTTTCAAGTACCCTTCAAAGACCAACTCCTCTTTCAATTCCAAAAGATCCCTATTTCCTGCCATAGGGACTTCCTGGACTTTTTTATCTAGATATGAAAGTTCATCCTTGGCTTTGACTTCCAACTCTTTTAAAGTAACAACAGCTTGTTTGGCTTTCCTATACTGCTTGAAATAGTTATTGGCGTTCTCAATAATATCTTTCGATGGATTCAACTGAATTATGACTCCATCACAATCCATTTCTTTCATTCCTGGCTCATATTCAGTTTGATGGAGAAAGAGAAGATTTCCATAATCCATATAGACTAGTTTCTTGTTGGATAACTCATAATCTTCCTGCAAATTCTTTATCTTCTTTTTTGTTACTTTTATTGCTTTATTGAGCTTATCCATCAAGTCTTTCTCTCTCAATTCTTTAGCTAGACTCTTTTGATCCTCGACAAAACAATCATAAATATTAGATACATCTATCTCTTTTGCCTTGTCCATGTCGAATTGATATGGATATACGTATCCATTTTCATAAAAGAGACTCTTTGAATCCAAGACTGTATCCCTAGCTTTTTCAAAGCCTATCTTTCCAGATAAATCTGATAGTTTTCTAAAAATCTCATACGATAGAAGAGGCTTAGCCTCTTCTAAGGACTTCGTATCTTTAGAAAAGACTTCTCTTTCAGGTGGATAGATATAAGGAACATTCCTAGTTAAATATCGCTTAGATAATATGTCACCTCTCTCTTTAAAAAGAGAAATAATCTTTTTATATGGATAAGCAATTAAATAAACATTAGGCTTAGATGGAAATAGTTCTATTATCAAATCATAAGCTTCATTTAATTCACCCAATTCTTTATGAACTATAGAAGACCTGATGGTTATCACTCTCTCGCCTTTTTCTTTAAATATAGCTTCTATCTTAGTTCCTGCCAATTTCTTTAAAGAATTGAAAAAGGGAGTGTTGTCATTTGTCTTTGTAAATTTTTCTGTGGAATAAGAAATAAAAGGTTTAGATGAATCTAGAAATAAAATGATCTCACCTCTACCATTGAGGCCTTTATCCTTAAGTTTCTCACTGCCGTGAAATGGCAGTGCGTATTGATTGACACCTAAGGCATAAGGGCAATCTAGAAAAGAACCTACTAGATTTTCCTTCATCTCTAAAGCGATTCTATCGAGAACAATATTATCTAAAGCCATACTTTTCACCTCTACTTTTATATATTTTAAGTCATAAATGCAAATGGCAATCGGTTTCTTGTGCAACCTTAGCAAAATTGTCCTATATTATTAAAACCAAATAATAGGGGGTTACTATGGAAAAAGGTTTATTGATAATTATGAGCGGTCCTTCTGGAGTAGGAAAAGGAACACTTAGAAAACTTATCATGGCAGATAAATCGTTGAACTTAGCCTATTCAGTATCTATGACGACAAGAAAGCCTAGAGAATTCGAAAGAGACGGAATAGATTATTTCTTTGTCAGCCAAGAGCAATTCGATAAAGCTGTAGAAAATGATGAATTACTCGAGCATGTCTGCTTTGTGAACAATTCTTATGGAACACCTAAAGCTTACGTAGAAAAGTTACAAAACGAAGGAAAGAACGTCTTCCTTGAAATCGATGTGCAAGGTGCTTTGAAAGTATTGAAGAATGCCGATGGTCCTCATACTTTGTCTTTCTTCGTAGTACCTCCTTCTTTAGATGAATTGAGAAGAAGAATCAAGGATAGAGGGACAGAGACTGATGAAGTCATCGATGAAAGAGTAGCCAGAGCTTCAGCAGAAATAAAAGAAGATAAAGCCTATGACTACATAGTTTTGAATGACAATATTCAGACCTGTGCCAATGAGATAAGAACCTTGATTCTACACACAATAAGAAAAGGTCAAAAAGATAAGAATCAACAAAAAGGCATAAAAGTACCTTCTAATTTAAATGTAGACCTAACCGAGAAAGATTAATCCTACTTTTATAGATGTTTTACCTCCTTAAAGTTCTAATAGGAAGAAGTGCTAAATCTATAGATAAACCTTTTTCATATTACTGCCCTATAGATTTAAACCCGATGAAATTCGAAAGAGTTTCAGTCTCTTTTGGAAACTCAAAAAAGGTTGTCGGACTAATAATTGATACTCCTGAGAAGATAGATATAAGCATAGAAAAGTATCAAGAAAAAGTTGGATTTAAAATATCGCCGATCATTTCTATTCTCGATGACAAACCACTTCTAACAGACTCACAAGATAAATTAGCTAAAGAGATGAAAGAATATTATCATTGTCCTTTGATTTCTCTATATCAGGCGATGCTTCCACCTTCTTTCAAGCCTAAGGATTCATCCTTGTCAAAGCCAAAAGAAAAAAATAGGTTGATGGTCAGTGTCAAGGACACCGACACTTCATCTTTATCTTTCAATGAAAGAAAAATGTATGAAAAGATTAAAGCCTATGGCGATCTATTCAGTTCAGCTGAAATAAGAGGCAGAGCTTGTTATCAATCCTTGCTAAGCAAAGGTTTAATATACGAACATCTAGAAAGAATAGATAGAATAAGAGAAGTAAAGACATTAGATTTAAAGCCTATCAAATTGAGTGAAGATCAGCAAAAATGCAAAGATGAAATAGACTCATCTAACAAGACTGTTCTTTTAGAAGGTGTTACCGGTAGTGGAAAAACAATGATCTACCTAAAGCTTTGTGAAGAGGCTTTGAGAAGTGGCAAGACTGCCATTGTCTTGGTGCCTGAAATTGCTTTGACAAATCATGTAATCCAATTATTTAAATCATATTTCGGAGACAAAGTAGCATTGATGCATTCTTCTTTGACCCCAGCTAACAAAATGGATGTCTACCTAAGAATAATGGAAGGAAAGACTTCTATAGTCATAGGAACTAGATCTGCTTTATTTGCACCGTTGAAAAATCTAAGTTTAATAATATTAGATGAGGAACAATCAGACTCATACAAACAAACAAGTACACCATTCTACGATGCCAGAATCGTTGCATCTATGCGTTCTAGAATAGACAATGCAAAAGTAATACTAGGATCTGCCACTCCATTAGTAGAAGATAGATGCAGAGCTTTAAAAAGCTTATATAGCCATGTAGTTTTAAACCACAAGTTTGCTTCTTCAAATCAAGTTAATGCGACTTTCGTAGACATGTCGGATTTATCCAATCTATCCCCCAAATACTCTTCTATGCTTTCCGTTCCTTTAATAGAGGCTATTAAAGAAAACTATGAGAAAAAAGAACAGACAATGATATTGATAAATAGGAGAGGTTATTCCCCTATCGTTCAATGCAAGAGCTGTCATAGGACTATGAAGTGTCCTAACTGCGATATTCCTTTGGTCTACCATAAGAAATATGATGAATTAAACTGTCATAGATGCGAATATAGAGTCAAGTTCTCGAATCTTGTCTGTCCGTATTGTAACGGATTGGAATTTCAAACCCTAGGATATGGAACTGAAAGAATCCAAGATATACTTCAGAACATTTTCCCTAATATGAAAATAGCGAGATTGGATAGAGATACATCGGCCGAGAACATGCGTGCTAAGATTCTGGATGGATTCAGTCAAGGCGAATATGACTTATTGATAGGAACTGAAATAATCGCTAAAGGACACGATTTTCCAAATGTAACCTTAGCCGCTTGCCTTTTTGCAGATCAAGGTCTTGCAATCCCATCATATATGGCAAATGAAAGAACATTCGACCTTATCACACAGTTAGTAGGAAGAAGCGGAAGACATGAAAAAGAGGGTAAAGCCATAATCCAAACATACAACCCTTTAAACAAAGTTTTAATTCTAGCCTCAAGACAAGATTACAATTCCTTCTATGAGATGGAGATTGAAAACAGAAAAAGATTTAAATGGCCTCCTTATTGTTATTTGACTCAAATAATAGTTCAAGGAACCAATTTGGAAAATGTCAAAGATGTCGCTTATGCCATAAAGAATTATTTAGCAAAAAAACTAATTAATAAAAGAAGCGACATCTTTGGACCTTACGATCCATACGAATTTAAAGTCAACAACCAATTCTTCAAGAGGATATTAGTTAAATTTAAAGACCCAAGTCTAGTCAAAGAAACATTCGACAATCTTCAAAGCATCGCTGCTCCAACTCAAAAAGACGTAAAAATAACAATAGATAATGATCCAAGAGATAGCTAGAAGTTGAAAGTAGAAAGCAAAATGATAGAATAGAAAAGCTAAAGAGGAGAAATATTAATAATATGATTTTCATTAAAATAGAAGGTGCCGATCCTTATATCGCAACAGATTTTACCAGAGATATAGAAGATGACTTAGTTAAGCTTTACGGAAATCTTCCTAGCGAAGATTTGAATTTCATCATCGAAAATTCCTTATTTATCCACGAAGGACAAGAACAAACCTCATTCCAAGTCTTCGTAAAAGTTTTATCGCCAAAGTCATATGAAGAAAAAGAAAAGGTCATAGAGAATTTCTTAGCACTTCAATTGAAAAACATTGCTATTCATTCCCACATCATATTTGAGTATTATGATGAATCCAATGCTTATGATGAATCTGACGTAAACTATCCTTTGTATATGACCGAAGAAAACATGGTCAAAGTCGATGGTAATGAAAATGTAGTCGAAACAAACGAAGAGGATTCAACCATCGAACCATATATGGGAAATATCTTCGAAGACTTGGATAACTTTATTGCAAGTCATCCAGAGATGAGCAAGGATGAAGCTACACTAGAATACTACAAGCAGAAGAAAAACAAGTAAACTAAAAGCATTGCCGAACGCAATGCTTTTTATTTGGCCTTTTCAAATCTATAGCTAAGATAAGTCGATATGAAACCGAAAACTAACGATAATGCCATCATATATGGCCCGACCTTAAACATGTATAGACAAGAGCAAAAAACAAGAAATTCAACAAAATAAATAACGCCTATGAACACATAAGTTCTTTTCTTCTTGAAGAACAAAAGAAAGAGAAGACTCAAGGCTAATAGACAGGTCAAACTAGCTATCAACAATTGAATTGATCCGTTCAACACCTGCCCATCGTTGAAGTTCACACTCAACGACTCGATCAAAGAATGATATTCACCTTTGAATTCGTAAAGAGGAATAAAAGGATTCACTATTATAAAGATTATCAAATTCAAGAAGAATGGAATAAATCCTCGTAACGATTGGAGAAAACCGCCTTTATTCTTTTCGTTATATTTATCCAGTCCATAGATATGTTTTAAGACACTTAATTCATCTTCGCTTGGAAGATCCTCTCCAGATTCAACGTTCAAAAGATGAGATGGATCACATTCTAAGACAGATGAGACTTCTTCGACGGAAAGACCAATCTCTTCTCTTTTATACTTGAGAAACTCGCCAGATTCTTTTTGGGTCATTCACAATCCGGTCCTTCCTGACCATCATCATCTTCTTTTTCTAAATCTTCTAATGCTTTTCTATCCATCTCTTCGACATCTTTTCTCATCGGTGCTAAAAGAAGTGTTTGTCCGACTGTATTTTCTATCTTGACATCATTAGGAAGAATAGCCTTCAAAGATGAAGCTAAAGAATAAGACATATTCAATAAGACATCTTTATCTTCGTTGGTCAAAAATCCTAAAAATTTAGCATAAGGACCTGTGGTATCAAAATATGAGTCGTAAATGGATTGAATCTTATCAGCCTCAGCTTTTATACCCTCAGGAATAGGCATTCCATAAGGAAGACCTACAACATCAGAAACCTCGCTGTTATCATCATACGAATGAATAGGAAAATCAAATGATGCCAATATTATTTTTACAGTCCACATATATAAATCCTCCTTATTCCTCGATTGATGGATAGACTAAACTCTCAGGCATGTTTTCCTTGATGATCTGAGTATCCTTGACCAAAGAATAATAATATAAAACAGGGAACAAATAAGCTAAGTAGTAGACCATTGTAGAATTGACAAAGCTGTCCACATAGAATAGCATTCTGTATTCTACAAACGTATACAAGAGCAAAATCAATCCTTGCCATCCTAAAGAAAACATTACAGCGTATTTACGAATTTTATAGATATTCGCTACCATATATATCACGAACAAATCCAAGATTATTACAAAGACCAACCCGATAACACCAGAAGTAGAAAGACAACTAGCCCAGGCTTGATGAGCTGAAAAGACCAATTCTCCACCATTCAATAATTGGAACTGTCGGAAATTGTTATAGAATCCAATCTTTCCAAATCCACACATCACAAAATAGAAATCGCTAGAGACCATGTCAACTGCATTTTCAGTCAAGATATGTCTAGAATTAATAGTTCCTTTGTTAGTAAAATGTTCAATCAACTTACAAAGTCCTTTTCCAACTTCAGAATCCTTGAATCCATACATTATGACCAAGAAACAAATCAATGATATTCCAACTAAAGATAGATTGGCAATAAAGTTGAATTTATGCTTCTTCATAGAAAAGAATGGAGCTATCAACATAATTCCGGCCAAACCAAAACAACTCAATCCAAAAGTAGATCTAGAATCTAGAAGCAGAGAAAGCCCAGAAAAGATAATTGCAATGACAGTCCAAATGATACTGGGATTCATGATTGTCAAAGAAAGACATACCATAACACCAAACATAAAGAATAGACCATAAATATTCTTATTTTTAACGACATAGAAGAAGTCGTTCTTTACCAATTCTTCATATGGAGTTCCAGGGGTTTGAAAAATCAAAGGCTTATTACCACACATATAAGTGATAAAGACTGCACCTCCTAAGAGAAATGCAATTATAAGAACGATAGCCAAGGAGAAATACAAGACCTTCTTCCTATACATCTTGAATGAAGAATAGTAGACGAACATCACATAATAACTTATGACTAGTAAGCTTTCTTCAAACCACTCAGTATACCTTTGATAAAAACTATAACCTATGAGATTAAAACTATAGTACGTGTGATGAGATTCAAAGCCTAATATGGTTTCATTGTTAGGGTAGAAAGAATAGGTCAATAGCTTTACTAAAATATAGGTAACAAACAATGGACCTATTATCTTGTGCCAAGGATTGATATGAGCATACTTCCATCTTCTATAAGCTAGTAGCACAGTAATTCCGATGAAAACTATGCATATAGGCCACAACAAGCCAGGATGAATCAAATCGTTAAACTCCTCAACACCATCCGAATTGAATGTCCTCAATGTCAAGCAGAAAGAACACATGAAGTCAGCAAAGAAAATCGCTATATCGATGAGCTCTTCTTTTTGTTCATCTTTAATCCTTCCATTTAAAACGTTAGAGAGATTCATATCATTCTCCTCTCATTACCTTGCTATTTTACCAAATATATCGATATATGTTGTTTCTATTAATAAAACACCCTTCTATACTAGCTATAATAACCAAAGAAAAATCTATAAAACCAAAGAAGATTGCTTTTCTCAGCTATTTTCTATACTTTCCATACTAAAAAGTCCAATTATGCTTTATAAATTAAAACAAAGAGTATATATTAGTCAAAGGAGGTTTTTATACTATGTATAAATCATTCAATCAGTTGCCCCGTCTTGTTCAATTCCTTTTATTGTTGATTCCTGTCGTAAACTGGATTACTGAAGTAGTTGTTCGTTTCTCAGTAGCCGCAGAGAAGAAATCGACTTTGAACTTGGTCATCGCCATCCTCGTCTTGATTTTCGGTGTTGTCTTTGGATGGATCGACATGATCTGGGTACTTCTTTTCCACCATCTCATCTTGGCAAAGTAATTCCTTTGAATCACTTAGAACTGATAGACTTGTTGTCTACCAGTTTTTTTACACTAAAAAAGCCGGCTTAAGGCCAAGCTTTTCTATTATTATCTATTGCAAATATCGTCGATTCTCTTCAATTCTTCACTAGAGAACTTAGTATTCTTTAAAGCTTTGACATTGTCTAAGACTTGACTAGGCTTAGAAGCACCTATGATGACCGAAGTTATATCATTATCTTTTAAGTCCCAAGCCAAAGCCATCTCAGCCAAAGTTTGACCACGGCTTAAAGCTAAATCGTTGAGATCACGGATTTGTTGAAGTTTAGCTGGAGTCAATGCACTTTCCTTCAAGAATCTACCATCAGTCTTGATTCTCGAATCTTCAGGAATTCCGTTCAAGTATCTGTTCGTTAGAAGGCCTTGGTCTAAAGGAGAAAAGCAAACTATTCCTTTCCCAAGTCTAGCTGCTGTCTCCTTAAGACCATTATTCTCGATAGTTCTATCAAATATGTTGTATCTATTTTGATTAACTACGAAAGGAACATGCATCTCATCCAAAATCTTGGTAGCTTTCTCCAAAGTTGGTCCGTCATAATTGGATAGACCGGCATATAAAGCTTTACCACTCCTCACTGCTTGAGCCAAGGCACCCATAGTCTCTTCCAAAGGCGTATCTGGATCCATTCTATGATGATAGAAAATATCTACATACGGAAGACCTAATCTTTCCAAACTTTGATCTAATGAAGCCAAAAGATACTTTCTACTTCCCCCGTCACCATAAGGCCCGTCCCACATGGTAAATCCAGCTTTTGTAGCTATTATCAATTCATCCCTATGGGACATGAAGTTCTCTTTGATAATCCTTCCAACATTCTTCTCAGCACTTCCAGGTTCAGGGCCATAGTTATTAGCTAAATCCCAATAAGTAATACCGTTATCGAAAGCTGTGAAGCAAATTTGCTTCATAGTTTCATAACAACCTATATCACCGAAGTTGTGCCAAAAACCCAAAGATACTTTTGGCAACTTCAAGCCACTTTTTCCACAATGAACATAATCCATCTTAGAATAACGATCCTTATCAGCTACGTACATCTTCTTTCCCCCTTTTATCCTATATGATCTCAGCACAAAATTTTAATTGATAATTAAGAAAAATTAAAGCCCTTTCTTAATATTGACCAATAGTAAAAAAACTAGGCAAAATTGCCTAGTTTTAGTTTTTTTAGAATTGTGCTATGGATTAGAGAGGTAAATCTTTCTTGGTGAACACTATGCTTCCAGATATATAAGTCAAGAGTGCAATCGCAAGTAATCCAATGAGTTTGTACCAATAGACCGCACTTGCTTCCATCACTGCAACACCATCATTCAAAGAAAGAATAGTTACGTAGTTGAAATAGTTCATAGATTCAATACGAACTGTTCCAGGAATAGCTTTTGTTCCGAATAATCCCAAGATGGAGCAAATGAAGAAGAAGATGTTCAATCCTCCACCGTAAGAAATAGCAAATCTAACCTTGTTGAATATTGATGAAGCACAGAAGCAAATTCCAGAAATGGCCAATGTCACCATGAAGTTACCTAAAGCGTATTGACTTATGTCAGAAATAGGTAGTGATTCGATCAAATCCGTACCACCCATAGCAATACCACAAGTTCTGGCCAGTAAGCCACCAACGAACAAGACAAGACCCATAAATACTTCAGTTCCAATCAAATAACAAGCTTCCGTGAAGATGAATGTAGAACGTTTTATAGGAGTAGACATAGTAAAAGCCAATGAACCAGTCTCGACTTTTTCTGCCACCAAGGAATCTGCCAAAGTGATTGTGTAGACCATAGGAATAAGGATAGAAGCCATTCCAAATGCGACAACTCCAACGAAGATTCCATAAGTATTCATAGAGCCCATCTCAGTCAAAGAATCGTTGACCTTGTTAGGGAGTTGATCTATGACACCTGTGCAAGATTTGACCATAGCAGCTAACAATGCATCAGTTCCTTTATAACCCTTTTCCAAGTTAGAAGAATAAAGGTAACGGAATGAACTGATACCACCGGAAGAATATGCATAGACTGAATCCATCATGGATTTTCCATCCATTGATGAATCTTCAGAAGTTATCTGCGAGACATCAGTTATAGAAGTTCCATGTTTATCGTTATAGGAATCTATGAGTTGTTGTGCAGCCATTTTTCCTACAATGCTATTGACTCTATCGGCAATTGCAATCTCATTGACTTTGTTTCCATCGAAGTACTCATTGGAATTCTTAGAATCTCTCTTGATAAAGTCAGACATGAATGATTTGAGATTAGGCACGATTTGAGTATCGATCTGTTCGTTAGAATCCTTCTTTGCTTTTTCTATCTCTTCTTCTGTATAGTCTTCGCCAGTCAACAACTCTTTATGCATCTTTTGAACTAAAGTGGCCGGAGTCCCCATATCTGCTTTCACTGTTATATATCTATCAGGGTTATATTTCGTGATACGAACAGCTACTTTGATAGGTTCGCCTTTTTCATCGTATTTTCCACTTTCGACATATTCGATAGGATAGCCCAAATCATCAGTAACATAATCTACTTCGAAGGCATTCAAATAATTATAATATGCAATATTTCTAAATGCATCGACTACTGTATTCTCGATGATTTCACTCATCGAATCTGTACGATAAGAATCTGTATCCTCAATATACATCTTCTTATAGTCTTTGCCTGAATCATCAGTCTTATCATAGCAAGCCTTCAACTCAGTCATTATAGTAGTGACTTGATCTTTAGTAGATTCGTCTGACATCAAAGGAATCAAATCAAATGAAGCGTCATATGCTTTTTCCAATGCAAGAGATTTCTTTTCTGTTTCGCTGATGCTTCCTTTGGAATCCAAGGTAGTATTGAAATCAACAATTTGTGTTTTAAGTAAAGCTGATATTTCTTTAGCTTGATCTTTAGAAAGACCAAAGTTTTCTTCGGTCAAGCCATTCTCAGCACAGGTAGGAATTGAATTGACCATGATGTTTCTAACGTTAACAGCAGTAGCATTCTTTTCACCATTTGTATATCCTTCAATATAATATTCATCTAGATAATATGGAAGATAATATATAGCAACAATCTTTTCTTGGTCAGTTAAATTGACATCTGGAATTGTTATGCCTAACAAAGAGAGAAGATTCTTTTGTGCAGTTGACAATTCTCCACCATTCAAATAATAGTTTGAAATCGCGACAATAGTCGCTTTAGTGTTGTCTGGATTCTTTCCTGAATGGTTATAGACGGAATCATAAGCTGTGTTTAGTGAGGTCAATAATGTCTGAACATCTGAATCGTTCATCTCTAGATAAATAGTTTCAGACAACTCAACTGCCTTATCAGTTCCATTACTCAAATCTTCAAAGTTTTCTGCACTTTCATCAAAAGCTGAATATAACCCTACTGCACCAGTCTTTATCTCAGTCTCCATATTTGCATTGGAGAACATATTGCTCAACGAATCCTTGGTAGCATTAATTGACAATGTTGACAAGATTACCACGATGATTACCAAAATCAAGGCGTTTCCTATAGAGCAAATCAAAGTTCCAATCCAGTTTGATTTCAGGCTTTCCTTAAATATTGCTGGAGAGAAGAGCTGATATTTTGAGAACTTTTCTTTTCTCATCTTTTTCCCGTCTAATTCAGGTGGAAGTTCCAACACTTCTTCTGAAGCAGCCACTTCTTTATTGTTTTTATCGTTTACCATTTCCATAATTTCTATCTCCTTTCTTCGAAGTATGTGTTGAGGTTGTAGTTTATCTCAGTCATGAATTTAACTTTTTTATTTGATAACTGCCTCATCAGCTCTTCTTCATCCTTCTTCTCTATTCTTATAATTGCTTGAAGCTGCTGTGGTTTCAATTTCTTGATATCACCTCTACTTGCCACAAAAGAGTCATAGTCCTCTTGAGTGTCGAACTCGATTTTATAATCACGGAAGCTCCTATTCCTGATTGCGTTCACATCCGCAATATCGACTATTTTTCCCTGAGAGACCAAAGCGACTTTGTCACAGACTCTTTCCAATTCCTCGACTGTATTAGAAGACATTATGATGGTCGCTCCTCTTTCTTTTTCCTCTAAAACAATCTTTAAGAACTCATCTCTCATCAATGGGTCGAGACCTGTTGTAGGTTCGTCCATAATGATCAACGGTGCTTGGATCATCAAGGCCGTGACTATAGCAGTTTTTTGCTTCATACCCTTAGACATTCTTCTAGGGTAAGCTCTTATATCAAGTTGAAGTCTTTTGATAATTGTATCGGAGTAGGTGAAATCTGTTACTCCTACCATGTTTGCATAAGCATGGAGGAATTCTATTCCTGTTCTATAATCCGGAAAATTGATTTCTCCTGGAACATATCCGACATAGCTTTTAATCCTTGCAGCTTCTTTGTATGCATTCAAGCCATAAACTAAGATATTTCCACTAGTCGGTTTGATAAATCCCATGATTTGACGAATGATTGTGGTCTTTCCTGCACCATTTTCGCCGACCAAACCAAAGGCTTCACCTTTATAAACGTTGAAACTCATATCGAAGTTTCCACGTCCTTTTCCGTAATCCTTTGTGACATGGTCAACCTTGACCACTATTCCTTTCTTTTCTTCCATATTTATATACCTCTAAATGACTTATCTTCTTTATAGAAGGACATGAAGTAATCTTCCAGAGTTTCCTTTATCTCATGGACATCTTCGATATCATGAGGCGAGATAACCCTAATAAAATGGTTTATATCCTTATCGTTAGTAGAAAGAACAAGACGTCTTTTTTCAACATCAGAATCTACGACTTTATAAAAATTTGTTTGCTCATTTTTGATTTGGTTGAAACATTCAACTTTTGAAAAGGTTATTTCATAAGTCTTATCGGTCTTATGTTTCAAATCATCAGCCTTGAACAAAGAAACGATGTTTCCATCCTTGATGACTGCAATTCTAGCGCAGCATGAATCTATTTCCGCAAAGATATGAGATGACATCAACATGGTCTTTCCTCTCTTCTTCTCGGCTTTTATCAAATTAATGAATACCTTCTGCATATCAGGATCGAGTCCAGAGGAAGGCTCGTCCATAATAATTATGTCGGGATCAGACATAAAACAGCATACGATAGCTAGCTTTCTTTTCATTCCTAGAGACATCTCTTTACAAAGAAGTGTTGGATCCAATTTAAATGTATCTATCAACCAGTTTAAGAAAGTATCATCGATAACACCTTTTAGGGATTTCTGCTCTTCTATAAATTCCTTTCCAGTCAAAGCGGCAGGAAGTTCAATCTCGCCTGGTAGGTATGATACAGACTGAAGAACTTTATCTCTATTCTTCAGAGTGTCTACTCCATTAATATATGTGTGGCCTGATTGAGGCTTAGCAAAACCCATAAGATGACGAATAGTAGTGGATTTTCCAGCACCGTTAGGTCCTAAAAAGCCGAAGCATTCGCCTTTCATAACGGAAAAGGATACACCGAATACACCTCTTCCCTGGCCGTAATCCTTAACTAGATCCTTGATTTCGATAACAGCTTTTTCTTCCATCTTTGTTTCACCTCTCGTATAGTTAATTTACTCGTGTTAAGTTTCTTAACTTGTGGTATTATATTTTATGCTTAACGATTGTAAAGAGGGTTTTTAAAGATTTTTACGATTTTTTAGCTTAAACTTATCTAAGGAGATTATTTATGACATCAAAAGAAAAGGTTATACACAATAGAACGAGCACAAAAAAAGAAGATGCGAGAGTTACTAGAAGCAAAAGAGACCTCGCTTTAGCCTTGCAAGACTTGTTGAGAACTAAAAACTTCGATGATATCACCATTAAAGAAATTAGTCAGACAGCAATGGTTTCGAAGTTGACTTTTTACAATAACTTTCTAGACAAAAGTGACTTGCTCATGTTTCTATTCCACAAGTATTCGGAAGAAGTATATGAGACATTAAAAAAAATATTAGAAAGCAATTATTCTTTAAAGGAAAAGTATGAGAAATGCGTCAAAGCAGTGATCGAATATATGCATACTATTCCCTTTCCTATTAATAAGGTCATCAAAAACGACACTTCAAAAGTTATATATTGGAATTTGACTAAATTTATAGAAGAAGCTTGTGTGAAAGTTGCTCATCTTTATGGAAATCTTTTAGGATTAAATGTTCCAGCAAATATCCTATCCTATTATTATGCCGGTTCCTTTACAAACCTTATTTATCATTTAGCACAAGAAGAAAACAGACCAGATGAAGAGACTATAACGAAATATATCTTAATTTTGACCAACCCCAAAGATTTACCTGAGAATAACTAACTTTTCTTTAAGACCACAAATAAAAAATAACCCTTTTCAAATGAAGAAAAGAATAGAAATGATATAGAAATAGATTTTTATTAACAACAAATAATAAATTGTCGTAGAAATTAATTCTATTAGAAGTCAAATATTCCAAATCCTATAAGGCTGAATCAATCAAAAGATTTGTTGAGAAATTTAAAGATAGAATTGATAAAGCATATATAATTCATCCAAAGAATTTATCAATCAGAGAAGATGGATGTATATGCATCAAAGCATTTATGACAATTTGTTCATAAAATAATGTATAAATAACCTTAATTAATCTTAATCTTTAGTAAATCAGTTTCAGTAATCATTCCTAATAGTTTTCCATTATTAGACCCGTTATCAGTCACGAATATAACTGCAGCTCTTTTTTCGTGGACTTTGGTTTTCTTCAGCATATCCCTCAATGAAAAAGCAGAGACATCTTTAGATACAAAAATAAATCTTTCCGTGCTATGTGAGTCTAACAAAGATTCATAATCTTTTACAGTATCATTAGGCGAATAAGAAAATCCACCAGTCAAGGCCTTATCAAAAAATGTGCTGACTGAAAATACGCCTATTAGTTTATTATTTTCCACAACAGGGACATGAGTAAAACCTTTTTCTTTCATATTAAAAATGAGCTTTCCAACTTTATAATTCATAGAAGCTTTCATCATCTTTGAATAAGGTGTTGCTATATCTATTGATTTCAAAGGATACATCATTGAATCAGCGATCAACAAAAAATTATAGATAAATTCAGGGTTAGGATTACAGACATCGTTGTTATGAGAGAGTATATTTCTCAACTCACCAACACTTCTTAAAAAATCATAATTATCACCTGTCAGTATTGGAGATAATTTATGTGAATAAGCGATGTTCAAAGCTTGGCTATATGAAGTAAATTCACCTTTTGTTTTAACAAGGCGGGATAGAAATGCTTCGAATGTTTTGAATGTAGCTAGAAAAATATCAGTTCGAGCATCGCCATTCATTTTCATTAAGTCATCTAAAGTTTTTAATATCATTTCTTTTCCTCTAAATGTATAAAGTCCATAACACCTTGAGCCAGGTTATCTAAATAAGGAACATTGAGGCTTTCTATCGTTCCATGATCGGTGTAATCGGAGATGCTGGTATCGAAAGGAACTTCGCTGACCACAGGACAAGAAGTACGCAATTCATCCAAATCGGGTTCTTCAAAAGGATAGATCTTCTCATGGCATTTAGGACAATCGACATAAGCCATATTCATGACTCCACCAATAATAGGAATATTCATCATATCCGCCATCTTCTTAGCTTTATTAGCTATTAAATTAACTAGTCCTTGTGGAGTCATAGCAAGAATAAGACCATCTAAAGGAATAGATTGCATCAAAGAGAGTTGAATATCTGAAGTTCCAGGTGGGCAATCGATTATCATGACATCACATCCATAAACGACATATGAATAAAACTGAAGGACTAAATTTGAAGCCATAGGTCCACGCCAAATCACTGGATCACCTGGTTTGTCAATTAATAAATTAGCAGAGCTGATTTGTATTCCAGACAATGAGACGGCAGGATAGATGAACTTTCCATCAGAAAACATCTTTACATCATTAATTCCAAAAGCAGTAGGAATACTAGCACCGGTGATATCGGCATCCAATACTGCTACTTTAAGACCTTTTCTCTTTAATAATACAGCCAAATAAGAAGATACAAAGGTTTTTCCAACACCGCCTTTACCCGATATGACACCTATGACATGCTTTATAGTCGATCCGACTGCAGGTTGAGCGATAAATTTTCTATTCTTAGGTTGTCCTTTTTTCCCACCTTCATTATTATTATTATTATTATTTTCCGCCATCTTTGCTTTTCTCCTTCATATAATCATCATAACAAACATTGAACACATTAAGGAAGGTGTGTTCGAGGTTTGAAGCACCTAGCTCTTTTCCACCGAAGTGCCTAACTATTATAACAGCACAGTCAACTACATTATTAGACCTAAATTGAAGAAGAACTTTATGCATAGCCTTAACAGGTTCTCCGTTCTCGCTCATTCCTTCCTTTATGGACCCATCTTTCTCTTTAAGTCTATATGCATAAAGAAAATGTCTGGCTTTAGGAAAACTATCTTTGACTTTTTTTAAATCCAACCTAAAAGATGCTTCGCTATCTGGAAGATAGCAAAAAGCATCAAATTTAGAACGCATTACCAAAGAAGAAGCGTGGCTATATGTCTTGTTATTATTGCTTGTATCCATACTTATGTACACTAGCTAATAGAGCGGGTTTATCCAAGACTCTAGCCATGGTCAATGCTAATGCACCTTTTCCGATATGGACTCCGACAGACAAACTCAAGGGGTCTAAAATTATATCTTCTTCAGGAACATTCAAAGCGAGGCTAACTTGTTTTCTATAATCCAAGGCTTGCTCGATATCGCCAGTATAAGCCATGGCATAGAATAAAGAATCATCAGACACATCCTTGAAGGTTGTATTTCTATCCTCTTGAATAAACTTGATCATGCTAGCTCTTGCATTTCGCATTCCGATGACCTTTGCTTTTGCGTCTAGTTTTCCGCCTTCAATCTTTAAGACAGGCTTGACACGAAAAACCGAACCTAAAGCAGCACCAGCTGGGGTAACTCTTCCGCCTCTTAGCAAATACTTCAATGTATCGACAGCTATATATAATTTCAAATCTAAAGCTTCTTTCTCAAGATAATTCTTTATCTCTTCAGGAGTCTTGCCCTGTTTTATCAAATAGAATGCATCAAAGACAGCTTCCTTAGCAACGACTGAGACTCTACGATTATCGACAACAGTAACCTTTCCTTTATATTCATCCATCTCTGCCAATCCTTGGGCGGCCATGCATGTGGAAGAAAGACCGGAAGACATAGGTTCATAGATGATATGATCATATCTTATCAACATATCGTCCCAAACTTTCATCGTATCAGCTGGGGAAGGCATCGATGTATGAACATCCTTGTCGATCAATCCGTTATAAAATTCTTGAGGATCCAAATCTATGTTTTGATAAAATGTTTTTCCATCTATAGAAATAGGCATTCTAACCACGCCCAAATCCAAGTCTCTAGCTTCCTCAACAGAAAAACCAGAATTATCATCAACGCACAAACCTATTTTCATTTTATATAGCTCCTATTACCGTTTACTAATTTTATCTTAAAGATATTAAACTTTTAACCATTAAAAGTTAATTATTAAATATACCTTAATAATTATGCTTAGGCTAAAGCCAACAAATTCATAATAGTATTTCCAGCTCCCCTAAACAAATTAGTTTCTTCGATGGAGGATAGTTTCACTATGTTTTTGTTGTCGATATAATCCTGTTGATTTACTAAGAAGTCTATAACCGTATCTTCATCGTTAGAGAACAAATCATTAGAATTTGATTGAGAATCCATATAATAGATTCTTTGACTCATCAATAACACGGCAGAATCAATCCTCTCTTGGTTAGCTGTAAAGTAACTAGTTATGTTATCGTAGTCGAAGAAACAAAGCTCTGATATGTTCAAAGTAAGATTGGTTCCAGAGACTGTAATAGTTGTTTCAGCCTTCTTACAAATAGCAGTGTACAGATTAGCCCTGAAACTTATATCGTACCCAGAAGCTATTTTAGTGCAGACAGTCATCGTATTAACATCGTGCAAAATTTCTTTGAGTATATCTTTTCTTGCTCTATCAGTATAGCCTTCAATAGTAGAGTTTGATTTCAAATCCTGAACATTATCTATCAAGTCATTAAGTACGCCTTTATCACAATACTCATACAAAGAGGCAATCCTATCAACTTCATCTTCAAAGTAAGTGACCGACGGATCGACTAATGCCGCATCAGTAGGTTTAGATGGAAGATCAATAAAAGCATCGAAATTCAAGAAATCGAGATTGATATATTCACCAGTAGATTCAGAACTGATGCCTTTCATAGCATTCTTTATGATCACAGGAATCATTCTAGAAAGAATAACAGAGTTATGTGAACTCTTCAAAACAACTGAAATCATTTCTTTAGAATAAGTATTGTTAGCTAATTCATTTGAATATGAAGATATAGAACTGAATGCATTGAACAAATCATAAATCTCACCATTGTTTGTATAGAAGAAGTCTGTTGTAAATTCGACATTTCCTTCCATCGATGAATCGGAATATAAAGAAAAGCCTGTTTTCTTTTCGGCAGTATTAGACCATTTAAATATCTTGCCATCAATTCCAGGACTCATACAAATAATCTTGGCATCATATCCTAACTTATCGCTAACCTCGAATGAATCATTTAAAACTCCCCCTAAGAATGAAGCAAGAGTCTCCTCATAATTATCGCCTAATAATCCGGTGTCAATTAATGTTGTCATCAAACAATTCAAATATATAGAACTCAATTGGGTATAATCAATATTATTTTTGTTCATTATAGGTTTGACTAGATCAAATAATTGACCGACATAATCTATTGGAGAATAGTTATTAGAATCCTTCTTCTGCCATTCTTTCTTGGATTTGTTGAACTCGACTTCGATGGATAATCCATCGAGAATAGGTTTGACTTGCTTGTTGAGTATTCCATTTATACTTCCTCCCAACAAATCAGAATTCATAAAGTCATTTAACAATCCAGATATATCATCCCCATTTAGTTTATTCAAATCAAAACTACCATCATCGCCAAAAGCATCAATGTTACCTTTTATGTCGTTAAATATTTTGATGATATTGTCGACTTCGGGGTAGATTGTCTTTCCAGAGCTATCTATTGATTTCCAATTAACATTAGACAAATCATCGCTGATTTCAAATCCGAAGCTTCCCAAGTTGAATTGCTTCATCATGTTGCTAATCAAAGTATTGATATTAGTGTTCTTGACTATTTTTCCATTCTTGATTCTATTCGGATTCAACATCTTAGAATCGATAAATGTAGTTAATACTTTAGATAAATCATCAGTATTGATAGCAGAGACAAATCCTGTCAATGTGGTTTGATCTTTTGTAGCTTGGATGATGTTATTGATAGTTGGAATGATATCTAAGAACATCTTTACATCGTCGATGATTGTTCTGACATCATTGAAATTGAATGAATATGCATTCAACCCAAATAATTCATTAGATCCAAATGCATTTTTTATAATTGTAGGGAAAGATTTATATACGACATCTGGAATCAAATCTTTGAGGAGAGTCAATTTATTAAACTGAGTCAACAAATCTTTAGTGATATTCAATGTCTCTGCATTGGAAATATCAAAAGTGAAGACCTTAGTCTCAGCATTATAGCCTATATCGTACAAATCCATAACATCTGGACACATATCAACGATAGTGGTCAATTCATTTTTGATTTGTTGATGTGTTGCTGAAGAGAAATTTTCGACAACCATATCTTTATCCATGTATGTCTTTAAAACAGGATAATAGGAGAACAAGCAATTGATTCCTTCAGTTATGTTGAAGATATTCTCATCGAGAAGGAAAGTATCAACTAATCCATCTTCCTTTTCACCAGAAGCAGTAGTCACACCAACTAAGATTTCCCTTACTTTATTAAATTTGTTTTCATCTTTGAATGCGTCTAATAATTTAGTATTGAGATTTTTAAATCCATCTTCATTCAAAGAAATGCCTAAGGCATCGGATAATTTAAAGACAGCATTTCCCAAAGTGACTATTTCTTTTTTCCAATCGATACCAGTCTTTCCATTGTCAGTAGTTTGCTTATAAACTTCTTGATCCAATTTAAGAATTTCGTAACCTGTTAAATTCTTGATGTTGCTCGCAGTCTCCCTCATAAGAACTGAGAGATTTTTGACCACTAGAGGATCGCTTGCAAGTTTTTCCAAAGCATCTATGTAAAAATCTTGTTTAGATGAATCAACTGAATAATCACCGGATAACATAGAAGTTATAAACCCGGCATCGTATAAATTGTCATAAATTCCTTGAATAGTAGTAAATTCAGTGGAAAAATCAACATCTTCAAAATCGAGCTTGGTTAAATCTATGCTCTCAGGTGTTTTAACATAAGTGACAGCAGCTTTTAATAAGGAAGGCATGACCTTCACTATGATATTATTTCCAATCAAAGTCTCCAGTATTACATCAACTGCCGCTCTATCACCGACAATTACGGTAAAATCCAAAGGGGAGTTATTATTGCCAGTAAGACCTTTAGAAAAGCCTTTAGATAAACCAGCCAACAAAGAAGTTATGTCAGAGAAGTTAGCTTTGCCACCTAAATAATCAGAACTTGTTGCTTGATTTACAACAAAGCTAGACATTGAATACATCCAATCGGATCCAAATGCGGATTCGCCATAAAGCGTAGCGTAATCCAAAATCTGATCCATATTATCGTCGGAAGTTCCTTTTAAAGCTTTTATCGCAGCTTCATTCTGCTTTACTGTGTTTCCTAAATATGAAAAAGGAGTCATTAGTAAAAATACTGAAAAGAAACCCATCACAGCACCAGACAATGCTCCAAGCCATCTCATCTTATGCTTCATTCTAATCTTCTTAGGAATGAACCATTTGAAAATCGTATGATAGATGAGAGTAGAAATTAACCATCCAAAGAAGAATACAAAGATAGCTAAAACCACAAACACAACCAACGACAATACAATGTTTGTCAATCCCATCGCAGCTTCATAAATAGACTGCCCATTGACCGGTGAAACATAGCCAGAAGCTGTAAGCCATTGGCAAATCATCTCTCTGATAGAAGTGATTTGAATTTCCACATTTCCAATAGTAGCAGAAGAGCTACTCGTAAAACCCGAGACATCGATATTACCGATAAGGTTTGCAACACCAGGTGTAACAAACATTACTACTACCAAAAGAATCAATTGGACCACAGCACCGACTACACTTTTCCAAAATCCTTTGATAGCACCAACTAGTGCAAATATCGCAATCATTCCTATGATGCACCAAAACGCCACATTAAGAATTAAGCTTATATCTGCGTTAGTTATATTCAATAAAAACATAAGGATTTCCTCCTTTCTAGTTTTATTATATTAAATGCATATATAAATAAATAGGCAAATTTTTACTTGATGGGTTTATTATTCAATTTTATAACTACAAAACCAAATAAAAATATATTCTAAGCAAAGTTTATCGACCATACCAATAAACCAGTGGAACAAATAAATTAAAATCAAAAGGGCTTATGAAAAATATAATATTTAATTTCAAAGAAAACGATATTAAATCTGTATCTAACTGGTACGATGAACTAATATTATTCTTATGGGGTTGGTTAGGAATGAACATCATTCCTTATATTTTTTTGCTCTTAGTTCAGCTGTGGAATTTTGATGAACTTCAAACAATGATGACGATCAACTTATTGACCTATGCCACTTTATTTACTGGTTTTATCGTTTATTTGTTCATGATTAAACCAGAAATTGGAAACAAGATTTTAAGTAGCTTTAAAAGAAATCATCTACAGAGAACCTTGCAAGGATACATAGAATATTTGATTATTTACATGGCTTTGATCATTGTTTATCAATTGTTATTCAAATATTTCTATCATGGAAATTCATCAAACAACAACCAAAGTTCATTGGTTGATATTTCCTTCTATAAAGTTGCATTTGTTGTTATGACTGTATTCCTGGGACCTGTATGTGAAGAGCTGACATACAGGGTAGGATTATGCTCCTTGCTAGAAAGGAAGAGCAAAATATTAGCAATCCTGCTCTCTGGAATTATCTTTGGATTGATACATTTTGATTTGAGTTCATTGATATCAGCAGGTCAAGGAAATACTGAATCACTAATCAACGAGCTATGGAATCTCCCACCTTACCTCATTTCAGGATGGGCTTTAGGATTTGCTTATGTAAAAGAAGGGTGTTTCACTTCATCATGGATAGGTCATTTCTTAAACAATCTTTTAGGAGTTATACAGATATATGCCTAATACAATAACAAACGAAGTATCTTCACCGATGCATTATAAGAGAAAAGTATTGGATGGATTCTGGTTAAAGATGATTGGATTTGTTTTTACACTAATCGATCATATAGGTTTAATTTTTGCTCCGAATATAGGTGAGACAGCTTATACAATTTTAAGAGATATGGGGAGATTGGCAATGCCAATCTTTATATTCTTAGCCATTGAGGGTGTTTATTACACCAGAGACTATTGGATGTATTTCATAAGACTTATGACTATGGGTTTCCTATTAGATTGTGTTGCTTTTACAATGTACTATGGTTTCAATTTCCAAAACATATCGCCTGGAAACATATTTACAGATTTAGCTTTTGGAACTATGACAGTTTATTTTCTAAAAAAGAAGAACTGGAAATCCCTACTAGCTATCTTTCCTATAGCATTGAGCATCATAGCTTGTTTTTCAACTTTTAATATACCCAATGGATTTCAAAATGTTATCAATTTCGACTACAACTTCTATGGCCAAGCTTTATTTATAGGCTTTTTTATAGGATATGAAGGTGCATTTTATTTCTTGAAGAGTCAGGCTAAAAAGAACAACTTAGATGAAAAAACATATATGGAAAATGGTAAGTTGAGATTCTATATCAACCTATTCAGTGTATTGATGATGGTTGTTGTTGGGGTTATTTTCCAGTTGATTTGGGATTACAATCCAAATAACCCAATTATTCCTTCTCTTGATCTTGGTGGAATGGCTTGTGAATCGTGGTCGATGTTAGCTGGTATATTCATTCTTTTATATGATGGTAGACAAGGAATTAAGAACAAATGGGCTAGATACTCTATGTATGCTTTCTATCCCGGGCATCTTTTGCTTTTGTGGTTGATTAGTCTTGCGTTATAATAGAAAATAAAAGGAGGAATAGATATGGGCAAGAAAACTATTGCAATAGGTGTTCCTTGTTATAATGAAGAAAAATCTATTCCTGTCTTCATCGATACTTTTTTAAAGAATGAAGACATCAAAAAGCTAGAAGCTAAATATAAATTCATCTTCATATTTGTAGATGATGGGTCTACAGACAAGACTAAAGAGATTCTAGAAAAGACATCTCAGGAAAGAGATGATTTTTATTTCATCTCATTCGATCACAATAGAGGAAAAGAATCTGGATTAGTTGCTATTTATGACGCTGCAATATCATTGAAAGTCGATGCTTTGATCAAAATGGATGTAGATTTACAAGACCCACCAAATCTAATTCCCAAATTTGTCGAAGATTGGGAGAGAGGCTATATATATATCTATGGTCATTCAAATGGAAGAAAAGGGCAAAAATTTATAAAGAAGTTTTTCTCTTCAAGTTTTTATAAAGTATATAGTTGGGTGTCTTTAGAATGGGGAATGAAGGATGGTGATAGAGATTTCTCCTTGATGGATAAATCTATCCTTCCTGAATATGCCGCGATAAAAGGTCCTTACAGATTCGATAGATCTATTAGGTCACATCTCAAGATCAAATCAAAACCTATCAATTACGATTTTGTTGATAGGTCCGATGGAACCACGCGATGGCCTTTCAAAAGATTAATGTCCTATTCCTTAAATGCAATGAGACAATTTGGTGCATTAACCAAGTTCTTTACAAGAATAATAACCGAGATTCTATTCATAGTCGGGTTAGCCTTAATAATAACTTACTGCATTAACAAATCTAAAGAAATGCTATTGGCATCAATAATATTATTCTGCATCGCTTTATTATTTGAAGTTATCTTGAAATTAGAAAAAGTCTTCCTGGAAAAGCATTTGTTTAAGAAATACCGGAATTATGAAATGTACAAAATAGGAAAGACCAACATAGAAGAATTACAAACCGAGAGTAAGACAAAGTAGCAATACGATTCTTTGTATATAATCAAAAGCCCTAGGAGGAAAAAGAAATGATCGTAATATTAAATAACAAAGAAGATTTTGAAAAAGAGATAGCCCAAGGAAACACTGTAGTGGATTTCTTCGCTACCTGGTGTGGACCCTGCCGTATGATGGGCCAAATCATGGAGAACATCGAAACAGACTTCCCTACAGTCAAGTTCTTAAAAGTCGACGTCGACAAATTCCCTGAGATTACAGCCAAGTTCAACATTTCCAGCATTCCTGACATGTATTTCTTCAAAGACGGAAAGAAAATCGAAGTCGATTCTGATGGCGAAAAAGAGAATGACTTGCTCGGTGCCAGACCCGAGGAGACATTCCGTGACATCTTGACTGCTTCATTCGGTCTCTAATCAAAAAAGCACATCGACTCTGATGTGCTTTTTAAATCAAACCAATTATCTTGCTTAATCTTTATAATACATTTGCGATTTAACTTTATCAGCAACTTCTTTACCTTGAAGGTTTTCAAGGATATCAAATCCAAATCTCATCGCAGCTGCAGGTCCGTTTCCTGTAATTAAATTACCATCTACTTGAGTATATTCAGGAGAGAAAATACCATGGAAGTCTTCGTTCATCGATGGGAAACATGTGTAGTGTTTTCCTATGAGAAGTCCCATATGTCCTAAAATTGTTGGAGCAGCACAAATAGCAGCAATCTTCTTTTTATTGTTGTTAAATGCATAAATAGTTGAAATAACATCTTCATTAGCTTCAAGAATCTTGTAATGACCGCCACCAGGAATAACAAGGATGTCAAATGTAGATAAATCTTGCATAGACAAGATTACATGATCATTAACTGCAATTCCTTCTCTTCCAAGGATTGGTGCATCATCAGTTGTATCGATTCTTCCACTAGCTGTAACAACTTCAACTCCACCTCTTCTCAAAATATCTCTAGGACATGTATATTCCATATCTTCGAAACCATCTGCTACTATAAACAATGCTTTCATATATCGAGGTCCTTTCAAAATATAATTATAAACTCTTATAGTAAATTGACTGGCTTGTTACCGACAAAGTCTCCGATACCCTTCTTCAGTTTCTTCAAGCCTTTCATCAGCATAGCTTTAGGACAAGCTATATTCATTCTAAGGAATGTCTTACCATTTCCTCTATAAGGCTCACCGGCAGTCAAATAAAGCTTGACGTCTTCAAGTAGGAAATCCCGAAGCTTCGTTGCATCCTGAGTTATACTAGAACAGTCGATCCACAATAGATAAGTTCCTTTTCCTTCAACTACTGTCAAATAAGGTAGATTTTCAATGAAGAAATGATGCGCAATAGAAATATTTCTATCAAGATAAGCCAACAATGCTTTCAGCCAATCCTCTGATTTGTTATAAGCCGCAATAGTTGCAACTTGGCTAAGAATATTAGGTTCAGCTATTTCATCATTATTGATAGTTCTTATCACTTTCTCTCTCAATGCTGGATTTGGGCATATTATGGCAGAAGTTTGAATTCCTGCCAAATTGAAAGACTTAGTAGGAGAAATCAATGAAATAGAAGCATTCCTGGTGAGATTACACGCATCAGCATATGGCGCATATTTGACATTCTCTCTTAAAATATCGCAGTGGATTTCATCGGAGATACATATCATATTATTCTCATAACAAAGCCTTCCAATCATTTGAAGAGAAGTCTTAGTCCAAACATTTCCTGTTGGGTTATGAGGGTTACAAAGAAGAAGTATCGGAGTATTTGGAGTCTTCATCAGCTTATCCAATTTGTTAAAATCCAGTGAATAAGATCCATAATGATAATCTAACGGACATTCCAAAACATGTCTACCGTTATTCTCTATTGAATGAAAGAAAATATCATAGACTGGGGTCATAACTAAAATGTTATCGCCTGGAGAAGAAAACTTTCTAATTAATGAAGATAATGAAGGGATAACCCCAGTCGAATATAAAATCCAATCTTCATGAATCTTGAAGTTATACCTTCTTCCCCACCAAGAAATAATGGATTTCTTCCACTCATCACTAATATCAGTGTAACCAAAAATACCTTGGTCAATTCTTTTTTTTAAATCGCTGATTATCTCAGGACTAGTTTTAAAATCCATATCAGCCACCCACATAGGTAAGATATCTTCACCTTTATCCCACTTGGTAGAATCTGTCCCAGTTCTTGAGACGATTGTATCAAAATCATAATCCATAAGGGTTACTCCTCTTTTGTTATCAAAATAGTTTTGGAAGGATCAATTCTATCAGCTTCCATAATTAATTCTTTTATACCATAAGATACTATCTTTCCGGAAGAAGGATTTTTAACACTATCAATAGTAGAATTGACTTCGCAATCTACAGTGGAGTATTCAAAGGCAAGTGTTGTATTTATCAGCTTGCAATTACGCAACACAACATTTTTCATATAACAGAAGCCTTGAAGGCTTTCAATGGTGCAATTTTCAAAAACAATATTAGAGCTATTCCAACCGATATATTCACCCTTAATAGTACAATTTATCACTTTGACATCATCGCAATTCCAAAAAGCATCTCTTGAATTTAATATAGAGTTTTCTATTAAAATATGTTTGCACCCATCAAAAGGATAATTACCATCCAATTTAAAGTTATTTATCTCAATATTGGAACAGTTCATTCCAAAATAATCACCTATTGATTGAACGTTAGTTAATTTAACATCATTGCAATTCCATAGAGTCTCTTTTCCATCTTCAAAAGTGACATTGGTTATGATTACGCCTTTGCATCTTCTAAACATCTTGGGAGAAATAAATTTAGTATTACTAACCCTGATATCATTTGTATACCAAATTCCAGCCCTTGCCATCTGATTGAATAAAGAGTTGTTTACTTTAACATTCGTGCAATACCACAAAGGATACTTCCAAGAAAAAGTCGAGTTAGAGATTATTAAATTCCGACCCTCTTTTAACGGAGACTCTCCATTTTGAAAAGTACAGCTATCTATCAAGAGATTATTTTGTGTAAACAAAGCTCTTTCTCCCTCGAATACCCTATTATTAATAACTTCCATAATCTCAATTCTTCATCTCCTAATTAATATCATTTTAAACCTAGCCTTTATATTACCTTATATTTAAGTTTTTAAACCAACTAATTTAATATATCGTTAATTCCCGAATAATTCTATCTACATCGATTCCCTAAATTCCCAAAACA
>ERZ1031719.132-NODE-132-length-37929-cov-36.208085_pt1 | contig 37929 bp, 33 predicted proteins | sample MGYA00516702_ERZ1031719 | MGnify/ENA primary metagenome ERZ1031719 (study PRJEB33719, sample SAMN04261227) | wastewater metagenome | biome: rural village; feature: human; material: feces | host: Homo sapiens | place: El Salvador | collected 2013-01-07 ...
TCTTATCATCTGACAGGAAACCCTATCTTGTTACACACATAACAAAGCGAGAAAAATGATATATATAAATTATTGTCACAAAAACAACATATCCGATAGCAAAATGTCATTTTCAAGGCTAAAAACAAGTGGTTGACCCATATCAAGAAAAACATATTGCAATGATATTTCTCGGCAAAAGATGCCGTTATTCGATAAAAAAGTGTTAACTTTGCACTCGTATTTAAGGAATAACAAATAATAAATTTTAAAAAGGTTAATAATTATGATGACTATTTTTACAATGGCTTTCGCCGCAGTTATGTTTTCAGGTATGGTTCTTTGCATGGGCATGTTCTTGAAACACGTAGTAAACTCAATTCCAGAAATGACTAACATGAGCCATTCTGTTAGCTTGAGCAAGTAAGGATAGAACAATACATAATATATATATATATGAATCACTTTAGAAATAGAGAGATTTATATAAAGATGAGGGTGCGTCATAAGTCTGTGACGCACCCTTTTTTTCGTTACACTAAGATAAATGAATTCTTCGACATGGCAAACCCTGGGTGAGTTTTTTTCGAGGATTATCAAGTAACGATAGCCATGAATGATGAGGAAACAAAAATCCTCAACTTGCACAACGAAATAGCCTCAACTTGCACAACAGAATTACCTCAATCTGCACAATAAAAGCGCTATAACTTGTACAATTTAACAATTAATCTATTGTTATTCAATCTTTAACTCCTTTAACTCCTGAGCTTGCGAAACTTGAATAAAGTTATTCTTTTTGTCTTATACACGAAAGCTGAAATACAATTGTAACACTACTATAACACTATTTAATATTTGTAATTTTTACAATCCGGATTTTTTTTAGTATCTTTGCACCTTCAAATAAGAAAAAGGTATTAGTTTTATTTTAAACGGATTACAATTATGGAAAAAAGAATTTATATGAAACCTCTCTTGAAGAGTTTTCTCATTGAGCCTATGGATTTTCTTGCTGCAAGTCCTAATCCTAAGCCAAGCAAACCTACAAAAAGCTCTTTCAGCTTCAGAGATGATGTGACAAGTGGGGATAATGATGACACTGATCCTTGGGGAGATGTTAAATACATTCGTTAAATCAGGAATTAAAAAGAGAAAGAGATGAGAGTAAAATTGTATTCAGTTATTATGTTGGCTGTTGTTACTTTCACAGCATGCAGCAATGACGAAATGAGTGAAACTCAAACACAGAAGGGCTTGACCCTCAGTGCTTCTGTTGAGAATTTAAGCACACGTGCCTCTATGACAGATGAAAGCGGTACATGGAAGTTTGCATTTGAGAATAATGATCAGGTATCTGTAAGCAACACTAAGATTAATGATATCTATACGTTCCAAAAAACTGGCGAGCAGTTCACCTGTGCAAATGCCATGGCTACTACCGAGGCTGCTGTCTGGTATGCTTATTTTCCAAGCAATGATGTGAACTTGACCAGACAAGATGGCACATTGAATGGCGTAGCCAACTATTTGGCTGCTGCCGGAAAGACAACGCAAGCTACAACCGGTGAAAATGGACTTGCGATAACATTGCATGCCCAGGTAGCCGTGCTGCGCATTGTGGAAGCGGATAAGAAGGGTGCATTAGATATTCAAGTGAAAACTGCTGACGGCAAAAAATGGGTGACAGGTCTTTCTGCCCAGAAGAATCAGACTAAGTTCGACGTTAAGACAAGCGGCACCAAGACTACCCTGCTTTCCAAGGAGAAAGTCGAGGCTGGCGATTTCAACTATGTGGTTGTGCCTGCTGGTGTGGGAATTCAGGTATATAATGGCGATGTGCTCATCAGCCAAACCCCGTCCGGCCTTACTGCCGGCAAGTACTACACCATTACTTCTGTGCCTACCAAAGGTCAAAGCTATGCCACTATTAATGGCAATAAAGAATTGGTGGGTTGGGTACAGTTGTGGCCAGGTGGTCCAAGATTTGCCACCAAGGACGTGGCTGACCCAATGACTTGGACTGAGGCTGCAAAGAGTGGCACGGAATTCGTATGGGGAGAGAACTGGCGCACTCCTAATGCAGCAGAAATTACTGAAGTTGTAAAAGATTCAGATGGAAAAATTTTATTTGGAGGACTTTTGATGGACTATGATAAAGATAATCAAACATTCATAGACGCAGAGGGTTCGCCTTCTGTAAAGGTAGAACAGAAAGAAGTCAATAAACAAGAGGATGATATCGTTACATTCACCGGCGTATATCCAGGATATACTAAGACCCAGCTGACTCTTTATAATAAAATAGGTGCAGACGGTAAAAGTTATTTTGATTTCTGGACCACTTCTGAATTTGGGGGCTATGGCGGCAAATTTGGTATCAATATTGATAAAGAAGTTTCGATTGGAGGTTTTGGTATGTGGTATGTAGATAAGAAAAACACACCACATCTGGTTCGTCCTGTACTTGCCAAGTAATTGATTTTCCCCCAACCCTTGTCCATGTAAGCCTTTTCCTTGACAGGGGTTGGGGTTCTTTCGTTTTATTCCCTATGAAAGATAAAACGAATTTTGAAGCCAATCAGGCAATGATGACTACTTTTTCTTTGGGAGCTTATTTTTAACTACATTGAACGTTAGCCCTCATGATTCCGGTCATTTGGTCAAAGTCATTTCCGGTCAAAATCATCTCTGATATTATAAAGAAAGGTTATTATCCCTCAACTTATAAAACGAAATAAATGGTTCGCTATAAGAGCTTTTCATTACCGCCACTATTACCGCCACATAACATCTTCTATACAATAGCATACACCTATTTTCTGATAAAAGAGATTATTCATCTATCAGCTGGAGATAACTAATAGCTTTTTCCGTACCGAAAAAATACTGGCGATTCAACTTTTTGTAGGTCAACTCTTTAACAAGTTGTTCTAAATTCATCCCCCCATTCAAATATCTTTCCAGTTGAAAAGCAACACCATCATCAGCTACGGGGCCTACCACCACATCATAGCCATGAACAAATTTATCATTATCTCTTTTACGATTAGCAATAATAAATTTCGCCCATTCTATTGAAGGACTATCGAAAGCCAATACTTTCAGACTTCCATCAGTCAAAAGTTTCTCATCAAACAAGAACTTTGTCACGACAGGAGAACCAGAACCAATTATACGAGCTCGCTTGATGGCCATATCCATTGCCTGTGGAAAAATATCGGTCAGATAAAAGCCTTGACCAAAATCCTTATAAGGCTTACACTTAGTAAAGTCAATCTTGTCTATGAACAAATTGGACCCATGATATAATTCTAACATACTAAACCTCCTCCATACCTATGGCAAATAACTGCCAAATCATCCACTGCATCATCTAATGAAAGAAGATGCTCTGCCCCATAACATTCATACAAGAATTCCAATCCCTTATATCTTTTAAGATAAGCATAGGATTGCTTCAAGGATAAGCCAAAACGCTGCGCAAATTGGCTCACACAATATATAATATAATAAGTTTTATTCTCTAATTCCATCATTCTCCAACTATTTTTCCATATTTCAGTTCGTCCTTCAACAACTCATAGTTATATCCGGAGCTCTCATAATATAACCCTGTTTCCAAATCCTGAAGTTTTTCAAATAACTCCGAATTATAAACACAATCTAATGCCTCTTCAAGAGAATACTTGAAGTCTTCCATCAACCACATTGCCATATCTTTGATACGGGCATTTATCATGATGCTTATCTGACCGGCAGTAAGCTTTGTTTGTACTTCCATAACTATATACTTTTTCTTTTGTGGGCAAATTTACTAAAAACAAATGAGTTTTCTCCATTTTCCCCAATAATTTTATACGATTTTCAGTTTTTATTTGTAATTTCGCAGCAAATTTCTAAACACATATTAATTTTAAATAAACATGTTGCAAAAGTTATTCGGTTTTGACCCTGCTCAAAACAAACTGAAAACGGAGGTGGCTGCGGGTATCACCACCTTCCTCACCATGGCCTATATCCTGGCCGTTAATCCTAACATCTTCAGTCATCTCGCCGCTCAAGGCATGGATACACACGCTGTGTTCACTGCCACCGTACTGGCTGCCATCGTGGGCACACTCGTGATGGCGGTCTATGCCAAGAAACCTTTCGGACTGGCTCCTGGTATGGGTCTGAACGCTTTCTTCGTATTCACGGTCTGCCTCACTATGGGCTATTCCTGGCAGATGGCGCTCACGGCTGTTCTCATCGAAGGTTTCATCTTCATCATCCTCTCCGCTACCGGTATCCGCTCGATGATGGTGGATGCTATTCCGGCTTCCCTGAAACGTGCCATCGGTGCTGGTATCGGCCTCTTCATCGCCTTCATCGGTCTGAAGAATGCAGGTATCGTGGCTGCCAATGAGGCTACTTTCGTCACCATCGGTAAGATCACCGAAGGCTCTGCACTGCTCGGCGTTATCGGCATCATCCTGACCAGCGTGCTCGTCATCAAGAAAGTGCCTGGCAACCTGCTCATCGGTATTCTCGCTACTACGCTCATCGGCATTCCTATGGGCATCACGGAAATACACGGACTGGTAGATGTGCCACCTTCGGTTTCGCCTATCTTCTGCCAGTTTGATTTCTCCAACGTCTTCTCCATCGATATGGTGGTCATCGTATTCACCTTCCTCTTCATCGATATGTTTGATACGATGGGCACACTCGTGGGCGTCTGCACCAAAGCGGGCATGATGAAACCGGACGGAAGAATTCATGGACTCAACAAGGCGTTCATGGCGGATGCCGTGGCTACCGTGGCTGGTGCCTGCTTCGGAACAAGTACTACTACCACCTATGTGGAGAGTGCTTCGGGTGTTGCCCAGGGCGGTCGTACGGGTCTTACTGCCTTCATTACTGCCATGTGCTTCTTAGTGGCCCTGTTCTTCGCTCCACTGTTCCTCTCAGTTCCTTCTGCAGCAACTACTCCAGTGCTCGTCATCGTGGGTCTGTATATGATGTCGCCTATCAAGGACATCGACCTGAACGACTATGCTGAGTCTATCCCTGCTTTCATCACCATCATCATGATGCCGCTCACCTACAGTATTTCTGATGGCATCCTCTGCGGTATGATCAGCTATGTGGCCATCAACGCCTGCTGCGGAAACATCAAGAAGCTGAGCATCACTATGTGGGTATTGGCTATCCTCTTCGTGCTGAAATATATCTTCATCTAAACAGAGATGAAAATATGGTTTAGATAATAATCCTAACTATATAATGAACAGATCCGGTTGGAACTCATGGGGTTCTAACCGGATTTTTTATCCCCATCCCTTATTGTAACCTTTCTGTAACATACAATACTGCCTTGTAACATAATCGTCACAAACACGTAATGCGCTTTGCGCCCCTGCTTTCAAAATATCATCGTACCTTTGCACCCGAAAAGAAATACATGTTTCCTGCTTGTTAGCGCAAGAGAAGACATTCATATTAACATTATAAACAAATGAAAGAGAACAAGAAAGCAATTCTGGAGATTCTCAAGAAAAAGAGTTCCAAGAAAGAAGGTAAGAAGGATGATAAGTTTGAAAGCTTAGTGCTCAACCTCGCCCTTCAGAAAATTGACAGTGATGACTTTGACTATGATGGAGAGGCTGTTTATACTGCAGACAAGAAGCGCCTCATCTATTGCATGAGTAATGAGCCAAGTTTCACCGTTCCTGAGGGTGTGACCATCATTGGTGAAATGGCTTTCCGTGGCAAGAAACAACTCAAGAATGTCATCATAGCCAACTCTGTGAAGGAAATAGAGCACGATGCTTTCTATGATTGTGATGAATTGGATAACGTTTATATCCCTGCCGGTGTAAAGGAAGTAAGGGGATATGCTTTTGCTGAATGCGACAAACTCAAGAAGATTACTTTTGCTGGCGTTCCTGCCAAACTGAGCCGTCATACTTTTGACGACTGCGATCTTCTCCACGATATTATTGTACCTGCTGGTGCCAGCAAAGCTTTCCGCAAGGCTCTCCATTTTATTGACGGAGATACTGATTTCCTCGTTACTGAAATGGCAGGAAAAAGGGATGATGCCAAAGCGCAAAACGATAAAAAGGAAAACGTAAAGGCGGAAGACAAGAAAGAGTCCAAAAAGACCGAGGAAAAGAAATCTGAGGTAAAGAAAGATTCTAAGAAAGCTGAGGAAAAGAAAGAACTGAAGCCTGCTGACAAAAACAAGAAGGAAGAGAAAAAGAAGGCTAAAGCATAACATTTCTCTCACTAACTTGATTATCACAAATAGTCTCATAAAATTTTATATCGACTTAGAAGATTATGACCAAAGAAGAAATTATCAAAAAAGCATACGTAGAGCGCGACGTGAGCTGGATGTACTTCAACCATCGCATTCTGCAGGAAGCCAAGAAGGAATTTGTTCCATTGCTCGAACGGCTCTCCTTCCTCGGCATTTATTCCAACAACCTCGATGAGTTTTTCCGTGTGCGTGTGGCTTCGCTCAACCGCATGATTGACCGCAACCTCACCAAGGATATGGAAGCACAAATTAAGAAGTCTCTCAAAACCATCAATAAGCTCAATGAATCTTACTCGAAAGAATACACTGAAGCGGTGGATCAGGTTTTCCGCGAACTTGAAGTTCACAAGGTTCGCCTTGTCACCGAAACCAATCTCAACGATGAGCAGAAGAACTTCCTCACACAGTTCTTCTACGACAAGCTCAACGGTTCTGTCAATCCTATCTGGCTCAACGAGATAGACGACCTCTCTACCCTGGAGGACAACCGCATCTACCTCGCCATCGAAAAGACCGAAATGGAAAATAATGACGAGGATGAAAAGGGCAAGAAAAAGAAAGACGACAAGAAGGGCAAGAAGAAATATGCTGTGGTGAAGGTGCCTGACCGTGTGTATGGCCGCTGGGTGAAGATTCCTTCAAGCGACGGATTCGACAATATCATGTATCTGGACGACGTGATCCGCTACTGTCTGCCTTTAGTTTTCCTCGGTTTCAAGGAGAGTTCTTACCGTGCTTATTCCTTCAAGTTTACCAAGGATGCGGAAATGGAGATGGACAATGATGCTGACTTCGGTACGATGGAGAAGATTGCCTTGGGTGTAAACAGCCGTAAGAAGGGCGAAGCGGTGCGCGTCATCTACGACCGCGAAATGCCTAAGGACTTGCAGAAGAAACTGCGCGAACGGCTGAACACCAAGGAACTTGATGCTTCGCTTGCGGGCGGAAGATACCAGAACCACAAGGACCTGATGTCTTTCCCTGACTGCGGACACAAGGAACTGAAATATGAGAAGTGGACGCCTATCATGAAACCGGAGTTCCTCTCCAACGAGAGCATTCTCGACCAGATCCGTCAGAAAGACCGTTATATCCACGTGCCTTACCACAGTTTCAACGGCTACATCCGTGTGCTGCGCGAGGCTGCCGTCAAGCCTGAGGTGAAAGCCATCAAGACTACACTCTACCGTCTGGCCAAGGACTCCAAGGTGGTGAAGGCCCTGATTACTGCGGCACGCAACGGCAAGAAGGTAACTGCCGTGGTGGAACTCCTGGCCCGCTTCGACGAGGAGAGCAACATCAAGTGGAGCAAGCGCATGCAGGAGGAAGGCGTCAACGTCATCTTCGGCGTGGAGGGATTGAAGATTCACTCCAAACTGCTCTATATCGAATCCAAGAAGGGCAATATCGCCTGCATCGGAACGGGTAACTTCCACGAGGGAAATGCCAGGATCTATACTGACTATCTGCTGATGACGGCACGTCCGAAAATCGTGAATGAGGTGGCTAAGGTGTTCGACTTCATCGACCGTCCTTTCTCGCCTTTCCGTTTCAACGAACTGCTCGTTTCTCCTAACTCCATGAAGAGCCGCATCCTCAGAATGCTGGATACGGAAATCAAGAATGCCAACGAGGGCAAGGAGGCCTGGGTGAAGATGAAAATCAACCACATCACCGATACCGACATGGTGGCTAAACTCTATCAGGCTTCCAAGGCTGGAGTGAAGATAGACATCGTGATACGTGGCAACTGTTCGCTCGTGCCGGGCATCGCCAACCTCAGCGAGAACATTCACTGCGTGGGCATCATCGACAGATACCTGGAGCATAGCCGTATCCTCATCTTCGCAAATGGCGGCAAACCAAGATATTTCATCGGTTCTGCCGACTGGATGCCGAGAAACCTCCTCAACCGTATCGAGGTGCTCACCCCAGTATATGACGAGGATATGCAGGAAGACCTGCTCCGCACCGTATCATACGGCATGAGAGATACCGCAAACGGCCGCATAGTAGATGGAAAGGGAAACAACGAGTTCATAGAAGGACCTGCATTCAGAAGCCAGGAGGAATTGTATAAAGCCTATCAGGAGGAATTAAAAGAATCATAAAAAGTAATTGTAATGACAACATTAGCAGCTATCGATATCGGTTCCAACGGAGCCAGACTACTCATCAAGCGATTTGATCCGGAAGCACCACGCGAGGAAGACCGCATCAAGAAAATCATGTTCATCCGCATTCCGCTGCGCCTGGGTAAGGATGTGTTTACCCTCGGCAAGGTTTCCAAGGAAAGGGAGAAGATGATGCTCCACATGATGAAGGGATTCAAGCAATTCATGAAACTCAACGATGTGGATGCCTTCCGTGCCTGTGCCACTTCTGCCATGCGAGATGCTGAAAACGGCAAGAAGTTGCTGAAGAAAATAGAAAAGCAGACCGGCATCAAACTCGAGATTATCAAAGGACAGGAGGAGGCGCAACTGCTCTACAACAACCTGGTGGAGAAGACCGACTCTAATGAGGGAAACTTCGCCTATATCGACGTGGGCGGTGGAAGCACCGAGGTTTCCATCATCCACGACGGAACGCTGGCTGAAAGTTTCTCCTACAACATGGGTACGCTGAGAATGCTGAGTGGGAAGGTGACGGCTGATACAGAAAAACTGTTTAAGGAAAACCTCTGCAGATATGCCAAGGAATATGGCAATATCCGCATCATCGGTTCTGGTGGAAACATCAACAAGCTCAACAAGTTGGCCCGCCACAACAAGACGAACGGCAAGGAACTGTCCCTCAGCGAGCTGAATCGTCTCTACCAGATGATGCAGCCGCTGAGCATCGAGGAACGTGAGATTTCCTTCTCGCTGAAGGAAGACCGTGCCGATGTCATCATTCCTGCTGCCGAAATCTTCATCCGGGCATGCGAGTATCTGGAATGCGACACCATCATGGTGCCGAACATCTCACTTGCCGACAGTATCGTGGATGGGCTATATGAAGGTCACTAAAAAGCGAGGATTACACAGAGAAATTGGTGTAATCCTCGCTTTTTCTATGATGAGACGGTGCCTGAAAAAGCAATAGAAATACATTTTAACCGGATTGTAATATCTGTTTAAATCGCCTGTAATATCCCCATAGTACCTTTGCACCCGGAAAACCAGAGGCGGAATGCCTCAGGCAGAAAGCCGAATGATAGATTTCTTATCATCACGAAATGGATAGATTGTAAAATCAGATAATCATTATAAATATTAAATAGAAATAAATGGGTACAATTTATTTATGTATTGTGATCTTCCTGCTCTGTCTGGCAGTGTTTGATCTCTTTGTGGGAGTCAGCAATGATGCTGTCAACTTCCTGCAATCTGCCATCGGTGCTAAGGTGGCTAAGTTTCGCACGGTGCTGATCATCGCTTCCTGCGGTGTGGTTCTCGGTGCTATCATGTCATCAGGTATGATGGACATCGCCCGTCATGGCATCATGAGTCCGGACCACTTTACCTTCGAAGAAGTGATGACGCTCTTCCTTGCCGTCATGGTAACTGATGTCATCGTGCTGGATGTGTTCAACACCTTAGGTATGCCTACCTCTACTACCGTGTCATTGGTATTCGAGTTATTGGGAGGTGCTTTCCTCCTTGCCACCCTCAAGATGATAGGTGACGACAGCCTCAACTACGGTGTATTGCTCAACAGCAACAAGGCTTTGGAGGTAATCATGGGTATCTTCTCATCTGTCATCATCGCCTTTGTTTTCGGTGCGCTCGTGATGTGGATTTCCCGTATCGTCTTCACGTTCAATTACAGAAAGCATTCCCGCTATTCCATCGCTATCTTTGGTGGAATCGCCTTCACTGCCCTCTCCTACTTCATCTTCATGAAGGGTCTTGGCAAGAGTCCTTATCTGCCAAGTGAGTGGCGCGACTATATCGACCAGAACATCGGGTTGCTGCTCGTCCTTACCTTCGTGGTTTCTGCCATCGTGATGGAATTCCTCCACCTCTGCCGCGTCAATATCTTCAAGTTCACCGTTCTGATGGGTACCTTTGCCCTGGCTATGGCATTCGCTGGTAACGACCTTGTCAACTTCATCGGTGTGCCTCTGGCTGGTCTTTCTTCTTACAACGACTATATGGCAAATGCCAACGGCGCTGCACCTGACAGCTTTATGATGACCTCACTGATGGAGAGTGCCAAGACCACTCCTGTCTATCTTCTCGCTGCCGGTTTCGTGATGATTGTTGCAATGGCAACCTCTAAGAAGGCACAGAATGTGATCAAGACTTCTGTAGATTTGAGCCGTCAGGATGAAGGCGATGAGATGTTTGGCAGTTCTTCTGTTGCCCGTGTCATCGTGCGCAACTGTCAGGCTACAGATTCTTGGCTCAACAAGTATCTGCCAAATTCCTTGAAAAGATGGATCAATTCCCGTTTCGATAAGAATGCCGTAGAACTCGAAGAGAGTGCTGCTTTCGATGTAGTTCGTGCTGCAGTCAACCTGGTACTTGCTTCTATGCTCATCACCATCGGTACCAACCTCAAGTTGCCTCTTTCTACCACTTACGTTACCTTCATGGTGGCTATGGGTTCTTCACTTGCCGATAGAGCCTGGAGCCGTGAGAGTGCCGTATTCCGTGTAACAGGTGTATTGAGTGTTATCGGTGGTTGGTTTATCACAGCTGGTGTTGCTTTCATAGTCTGCGCCATTGTTTGTATGACCATGCATTTCGGTGGCATCCTCGTTCAGAGTGCTTTCATGGCTCTGGTTATCTTCTTGCTCATCCGCAGCAATATCAAGTACAACAAGAAGGCTAAGCAGGAGAGCAAGGGCAGCACCTTCCAGCTGATGATGCGCTCCCACGACCCAGAGATTGTATGGGATTTGCTTCGTCGCCAGGTATCCCGCACCCAGAGCTTCGTTTGCCATTTCGCCCTGTATGAGTTCAATCTCATCGTAGATGGTCTTGCCAGCGAGAGCACCCGTGATCTTCGCCATGCCAACAAGGAACTGAAGAAAGAGCAGGACATGCTGAAGAAATTCCGCCGTCAGGAGATGCTCGGTCTGAAACGCTCTCCTATGGAGATTGCCATCGAGCGCAACACCTGGTTCCATCTTGGCGCCAACAGCAACCAGCAGTTCATCTACTCTCTCCGCCGTATGCTCGACCCGGTGAAGGAGCACGTGGACAACAACTTCAATCCTTTGCCAGCAGAATACATCAACGAGTTTGCTTCAATACGTCAAAAGATCAATGACCTGATGAAGATGAGTTGCGAACAGATTGAGACCAACCGATATGAGAACTACCGTGAGATTCTGGCCGAGGCTGATGCCTGCAAGGATGAACTTTCAGTGCTTCGCAAGAAACACATCGACCGCCTGCAGAACATGAAGGATAATAGTTTGATGCAGATTTCCTTGGTTTATCTCAACATTCTCCAGGAGAGTCAGGAATTCCTGAGCGTGATGAGACACCAGCTCAGAGCTGCCAAGAAGTTCATGGAAGCCTAAGCGAATCATCATCGGATGAAGAAATATGAAGAAATGAAAAGAGGATGTGTCATGGACTTTGACACATCCTCTTTTTATTTCTCATTTCTCATTTGTCATTTCTGATGTTCTCTTGGGCAGGAAATGGCGCCAGCCATAATGCCAGATGCGGAACAGAGGTTCGCTCAGAGCCTCAGCAGGATAATAGCGCAGGAATCGGAAGTCGCGACATAAACGCTGCAAATTATGACCAATAAAACCATTACCAAGACCATTGCGACTATCATACCTGCCGAAATTTCCACCAGCAAGTATTTCATGAAGCAACATCTCGCCTCGTCGGATATCTACTGGAACCAACATCTTGTCCTCCGAAAGTCCTAACACTTCACGTAAGACAGTGTTCCCCATGCCAACGCTGCCAGCAATAAAGAACTGAATGTAATCTTCATCTTCATGATTTTCCTTTAAGTTAGTGTTATTATTGTTTTTGTTGAATAGCGACGCATGACGCTTCTTGTGCTCTCCATATTGATGATGGATAGGGTGATGGCAAAAGTACAACTATTTAATGAGAAATGAATAGATTTTCACAAAAAAGTTTCCCAAACTCCTTTTTTTATCTTAACTTTGCAGTCTCTATTGAATATAAATCATAAAAGAAAAAACATAATGGAAAAAGAACAGAAGATTCCTTATCGTGCCATCGCTCTCGACCTCGACGGCACGCTGACCAACCACGAGAAAGTGGTGACACCTCGCACCCGTCAGGCTCTCCTGAAAGCTCAAGACAATGGTGCCATCATCATTTTAGCTTCCGGGCGCCCTACATACGGTATCCAACCAGTAGCAGAATGTCTTGAACTGGAAAAACGAGGCGGATTCATTCTTTCCTATAATGGCGGAAAGATTGTGGATGCCAAGACCGGTGAGGAATATTTCTCACAATATCTGCCAGATAGCGTGATACCTTTATTATATCAGTATGCCAAGGAAAAGAACTATGCGCTCTTAGGATATGCCGGCAATGAGATCATCACCGAAATGCCAGACGACCAGTATGTGAAGGAAGAATCCCGCATTAACAAGATGAACGTCAGAAAAGTAGAGAATCTGCTTGATGCCCTGGAGCCTCATCCTACCAAACTCCTGATGACTGGCGACCCTACCGACATGCTGAAGGCTGAAGAAGAACTCTCTGACATTGTAGGCGATAAAATGTCTGTTTTCCGCTCGGCTCCTTTCTTCCTGGAACTGGTTCCTAACGGCATCGACAAAGCACAGTCTTTGCAGAGATTATTGGGTAAAATCAATCTCACTCCTGCAGACATGATAGCCTTCGGTGATGGATATAATGACCTCAGTATGCTCAAACTTGCCGGTGTCGGTGTGGCTATGGCTAATGCTGCTCCTGAGGTAAGAGCGGAAGCTGACTACGTTACTCTTTCCAATGAAGAAGATGGTGTGGCTGCTGCGCTGAACCATTTCTGGAAATGAGACCGGTCTTATCATCATAATAAACGACTATCACCTGGTTGGCTTTTAAAGTAAGAGTGATGGACTTCTCTACATTCTTAGCCTTATAGTTCAAAGTCACCTGAATGCTTGATGCCTGCAGGTTCTTGAGATAAACCTTGGTGGAATCCTCTGCATCCTGAATAGCCTGCAAACCGGAGCCCTTGACCGTGAAGCCTAAGATTTCACCCTTGGAATGATTGACGTCCAAGAGAAAAGTGGCATCTGCCTTGGAATCCACAATATTGGTTTCTACCGTAAATACAGGCGCTGCACCATTGAGTTGCACATTCTTCAACTGGCATCGGTGTTCCCCGCAGAAGTTGGACAGGAGCATATAGGAAGCACCATCAGGGTCTGTGGCGATAACACCATTCCATCCCTCAGCTACCATCTCCTTCAAACTGATAGTCTTCTGCATCAGCTTGCGGGTACTTTCAGCATTCACATTACTATAATAGATGATATTGCGCTTATCTACGATGTCGCCAGCCTTCACATCCTTACTCTCGTTGCTATAAGAAGCATAGAGTTTGGAAGTATTCACGGAATTGTTGTTGGCACGGTTTCCAAAGCCCATTGTCTTACCATCTACGTTGACAACACCCAGAGCATTATCGATATTCACCCAGTTGGTATTCATGGTAAGGAATTGAGAACCATCACTCTGCTTGTGGGTCATACCCGTCTCCTGATTCTTGGCATTGTCGAAATAGAGCGTACGCTTGGTTCGCGTCATTTCGTCGGTACTGATAGCCATCAGACCTCCCTGATCCTTGGTAATGGTGGCAGCTGCATTGGCACGCACATAATCGGTATAGATGACAGCATTGCCTGGAGTAGAATAGATGGCGAAACGATTATTGAGCGTTCCGTCGTTCATATTCAGTTCTCCGTTCATCGTATAACTGTTGCCACGGAGATTATAGATGCCGCTGACTACCGGTGTGGCGTTTGTACTCTTACCACTTACCTGATAACTACCGAGGAAGTTACCGGTATTGTTCTCACGGTAAGGTACGATCATCTTGTTCTTATCCGCACTGTTGGCTGCAATGTATCCGGTATAACTGCCCTTACCTGCACTCCATGAAAAACAGCTGAAACGGTCGTCTGTAGAAGCACGGACGATATTCTGGCAAGGGAATATACGGGCTGCAGCATAACGCTGGTTGAACGCATTCCAATCTGTAGGGGTTACATCTGCTGTAGATATGGCCTCATGCATCAGCCAGGTCATCATCACACGGTGAGCCTCTACACCCATACGGCGTGCACCGATATCAGAGCGCAACAGCCAGGATCCGTCAGACGTTGTAGTCTGGCGTGCCTTGATATTCTTGTAAGCCAAGTTCTCAAGCATCAGCGCATCCGGATCGTTCAGGAAACAGGCATTGGTAGTGTAAGAAGTGATTTGGTCGAAAAGGAAGAGGCTCCAGTCATTACCATTAGGCATAGCCAGTTCGCCATCTGCCAGAGCCAGCCAGTTGAGCACCTCCTTCATCACCTTGTCATTATTGTGCATGAGCGAATTGGTCTTCCACTTCTCCTCACCGATGGTCTTCTGCTGGAAGAGTTTCAGCGCCAGAGCAGCCTCACCCAACTCCTGTATCACTACGTTCTGATAACTTGTATGGAAGAAGTTGTGGTTCTGGAGCGTATAGTCGTCAAAAAGATTCTGGCCCTTATAGAGGTCAGCCACGGTCTTCTTGTCATAATGCGGATCGATAACGGTCGTATTATGGGCATCATCCTTATGAGAATAACTGTTGATGGCAAACTCACGGAGGCGCTCAAACCACTTAGGAGCCATCTCATCGTTAGGGAACAGACCCAATGTAGCAGCCAGCACATCAGCCTCCCAACCATTCTCTTCAGCTTTCGTATCCCCGTTATAACCGGTAGGTATCGTGCGATTCAACTCATAATTGCATTCAGCCTTCAGGAGTTTCTCGATATATCCCTTCTGTTTGTCGGAGAGTTTATCCCACTGGAAATAAGCGGAATAAGCTACGGACATCGCCCAAAGTGAACTTTCCCAAACATGATCGCTACCGGAAGTAGAACCCCAGTAGTTATTACCTGAACAGGTTTTCAACTTATTTGCCTTATGGGTAGAGTAAGCGAAAACCAGACTCTTCATCGCCATCTTTTCCAGGTCATCCCAAGTAACGCCCTCAGGCAGAGTCACCTTGTCCTTACCATATTTTACGAGGAAAGCAGAAATCATGGAGAGGTCGGCATTGGAGCGAACACCGTCCTCATTATTCTGCATGGTACTATTACACTTGAAGGCACCACATACCTCATTCACAGAATTTGGCGCAGCACAATCCTGAAAGTCATTCTTCAGATACTTGGAGAATTTAGCCAACATATTCATCAGGTCACCCTTCATGGTAGCCTCATCCACAAACTGATTGTTGATTACCCCTTCTATAGGACTGGGCACACTCTCCTCAGTAGGAGTTACCTCTTTCGCCTCATTGGAATGATCACTTACCGCTTTCACCTTTTTCTTGAAAGCAGTAGAAATCTCAGAAGTCTGTCCCTCAGTATTTCCCATTTCAGGAGCGATGGCTCCCATAGATGCAGCCATAGCTACACCAGCAGAAAGTACAATGGCAGAACAAAATGTTTGTTTCTTCTTCATTTTGTTTTTAGCTATTTATTATCAAAAAGTACATTAAAATGAGATGCAGAAATTACCTATGCGAGTACCTTTGTATAAAGATACAGGATACCAATTATCTCATGCAAAACCTGCCTGTCTCATTCCGACTGCAAAAGTAGGTTTTTATCATCAGACAGAGGGCAAGTATTCATGAATTAAAAGTCACAAATCGTTAAAACACGCAGAAAACCTCACTTTTCATTTAGGTATATTCATTTCGTCTCAAACAATTGGTGGCAAAAATACAACATTTTCCTCAAATACAAGAGAAAAGAAGCGTTTTATTTTTGTTTATAAAATAAAAAAGATATAATTATTCTTGTTATTTATAGAATTATGTGTACCTTTGCACGCATAACAAATAAAAGCATATCAGCAGTTATGTTACAATTAGACAATTTCTATAAGGCTCGCTTCGTGCTGAGCAAAGTTATCAGAAAGACTGAGCTGGTTCACACTCCAAGAATCAACCCAGAGAGTGATGTCTATCTGAAGCCCGAGTGCCTCCAGAAGACGGGTTCGTTCAAGATTCGTGGTGCTTACTATAAGATTTCACAACTCACCGATGAAGAAAAGGCGAAGGGTGTGATAGCCTGTTCGGCTGGCAATCATGCTCAGGGTGTAGCTCTCGGTGCCACCGCCATGGGAGTGAAGAGTCTTATCTGTCTGCCAGAGGGTGCTCCTATCAGTAAGGTGGAAGCCACCAAGCGTCTCGGTGCAGAGGTCTGTCTGGTACCTGGTGTCTATGATGATGCCTACCAGAAGGCATTGCAACTGAAGGACGAGCATGGCTATACCTTCGTTCACCCTTTCGATGATGAGAACGTCATCGCCGGTCAGGGCACCATCGGATTGGAAATCCTCGACCAGCTGCCTGATGTAGAAGCTGTCGTCGTTCCTGTAGGTGGCGGCGGACTTATCTCTGGTGTAGCCTTTGCCATCAAGTCGCTGAATCCTAACGTCAAGGTATATGGTGTTCAGGCAGAAGGAGCAGCAAGTATGGTACAGAGTCTGCACGATCATAAACAGGAGAAGTTGCCTTCTGTAGCGACCGTTGCTGATGGTATTGCCGTAAAGGAACCGGGCAAGATTACTTTTGAAACCTGCTCCAACTACGTAGACGAAATCGTAACCGTGAGCGAGGACGAAATCTGTGCAGCCATCCTGAAACTCATAGAGAGCGAGAAGATGGTAGCCGAAGGTGCCGGTGCGGCCAGCGTGGCAGCCGTGATGTACAACAAGGTTCCGGTGAAGGGCAAGAAAACCATCTGCGTGGTAAGCGGCGGTAACATCGACGTAACCATCCTGAACCGTGTCATCACCCGTGGTCTTGCCAAGAGCGGCCGTCTCTGCACCATCGAGATGGAGCTGGATGACAAACCGGGAGAATTGGTAGAGGTTTGCTCTGTCATCGCCGGATTAGGCGGTAATATCACAGGCGTCCACCACGACCGTTCTGCCAACCGCAACAAGGTGAATGCCTGCGTGCTCCGACTCACCATGGAGACAAGAGACGAAGAACATGTAAAAGAAATCAAGGGAGCCCTTGAATCAAAGGGATTCCATTTATATATTGTTTAAAACTTATCAGATTATGAACGCAATTCACACAGACAATGCGCCTGCAGCTATCGGTCCATATAGCCAGGCTATCGAAGTAAATGGTTTTGTTTTTGCATCAGGTCAGATTCCTATCGACCCTGCAACAGGCAATTTCGTAGAAGGCGGCATCAAGGAGCAGACCCGTCAGAGTCTTACCAATGCCCAGAACATCCTGAAGGCTGCCGGTACTGACCTCTCTCATGTAGTAAAGACTACTGTTTATCTGAACAGCATGGATGATTTCGCTGCCATGAACGAGGTTTATGCAGAGTTCTTCAGCCAGCCATACCCAGCACGTTCTGCTGTAGCAGTAGAGAAGTTGCCAAAGGGCGCACTCGTTGAAGTAGAGGTTCTGGCTGCTAAGTAAAAGAAATCGGTAGTATAACTCCTGGAGTTTATGCTACCGTTTTTTTGTCTGCCACATACATGCCTATCAGGATGCAAGTGGCACCTATCAGAAAATAAGGAGTGATTTTCTCATCCAATATCCATGAAGCAAAGATCATGGTAGTGATCGGATTGAAATATACCCAGTTGGTGGCCTTTACCGTACCCAACTTGGAAAGGCACCAGTTCCATGTGAGAAAACAGATCATGGAAGCCAAGCAACCTAAAAACAACAGGTTGCCTATCACCTGAGGTTTGGCAAAGACCTCGCAAGAAGGGAATCCCGGTATAATCAGATAATAAGGCAATATCGTCAATACTCCATAGAAGAATACCTTGCGGGTGATAAAGGCGGCACTATACTTTCCCGTCACTGATTTCATCATCAGGGAATAGATAGCCCAGCACATACATGCCGTAAACGCCAGGGCATCGCCTACGGGGGAGAGATGAAGCACAAACCTACCATTCAGCACCACAATAATCATACCCATAAAAGCCAAAAGCGAACCGAGTATCTGTATCAGGTTGATGCGGGCGGAATCCCGATATACCAACCTTACCAGCAGGGTAGCAAAAAGCGGACAGGAACATACGATAAGGGATGTATTGGTGGTGGTGGTGAAATTCATCGCTTCATTCTCACTTAAGAAATAGAGTGATCCTCCCGTGATGCCTAATAACATCATCTTCGCTTCGTCCTTCCAAGAGTCGGCAAAGATGCGACGGTGGTTGAATGCCAGCATCAGAACGTATGCGATGGAAAAGCGCATGGTAAAAATCTGGGCTGGAGAAAGTCCGTTCAGCATCAGCACCTTGGTTGATACAAAAGTGGTTCCCCATATTGCTACGGTGAGGAATGCTACGAGATGATAAAAGAGGTTGCTGTTTCTATTCATACTTACATCTATTCTTTCTTTTGCCTGCACATTTTTATATCTGTACACTCATACGTCTATCCCTTTTTGCGACAGTTCTTCTGTGACAGTTCATTTTTTATGACTGCAAAAGTAAGGCTTTTCGATGAAGTACACAAATTTTTTCAAATATTTATTTTGGAGGAACAAATAATTATATGTACTTTTGCACCTAAAATAACAAATGATGATACTACATCCTTTCCATATATCCTCTACAGGAACTGACTTTCCCGAAAAGATGAACAATCCTTTCGACTACGAACCGCACCCTCTTTGCATACAGATATGCAAGGAGTTGCAGACCTATCTTGAGAACAAGAAGGAATGGCGCGAGGAAATCGACCGGGGAAAAATGTTCGGCATACTCATCGTTGAAGGCGGATACTTGGCTGCCTATAGCGGTCAGATAGGAGGCAGAAGCGACTGGGATGACTTCGTACCTGCCGTTTTCGACTACCTACAGCCTGATGGATATTTCAAGACCCATGAGGCTGAGATTACCCGCATCAACGAAAGTATCCTGCGACTGGAAAAGGATGAACGGATGCAGAAGGCCCGGACACTCATCGCAGACCTGCTTGCCCAGCGCCAACAAGCCATAGCCGATTTTCAGGAAAAAATGAAAGAAAAGAAGGCCCAAAGGGATCTCCGACGAAAACAGGGCAATCTCTCTGCCGAAGAGGAACAGGCGATGACCAAAGAAAGCCAATTCATGAAGGCCGAACTGCGCCGACTCAAGAAATCACTTGCCGAGAAGACTACATTAGAGACGGAATACGAAGACTATCAGAACAATATTTCCAGACTCAAGCAACTGCGCAAACAACTCTCTGATGCCCTGCAGCAATGGTTGTTCGCACAGTTCAGAATGCTCAATGCCGAAGGAGAAGAAAAAGATCTGTTGGAAATATTCAGAGATACAGCATTGGAAGACCAGCCGAACCTGTCACTCCTCTCCAAAAGAGCTGCACTGAAGATGGTTCCTCCTGCCGGAAGCGGAGAATGCTGCGAACCCAAACTGCTCCAGTATGCTTTCAGACATCATCTGAACCCCCTGCAGATGGCGATGTTCTGGTGGGGCGAAAGTCCGAAAGAGGAAATCAGACACCACCTGCAGTTCTATCCAGCCTGCAATGGTAAGTGCAAACCGATACTCCGCTGGATGCTACCGGAAGTCAACACGATGCTCAATCATGCATCTCAGCCACTTACCCTGGAGACACTCTATGAAGACCGGGAACTTACCGTTATCTGCAAACCTGCCGGAATGCTCTCCGTACCAGGAAAAGAACCAGGCGTCACTTCCGTCTATTCCATCATGCGAAGAAAATACCCGGAGGCTACGGGTCCTTTGATTGTACACCGGCTGGACATGGCTACAAGCGGACTCATGGTGATTGCCAAAACAGAGTTTGCCTACCATCGGCTGCAGGAACAATTCGCAAGTCATCAGATACAGAAGAAATACGTAGCCATCGTATGTGCGAAAGAAGGAAGTATCCTGCCAGAAGGCAACCTCTCTCTCCCTCTGATGCCCGACTATCTCGACCGTCCACGCCAGATTGTAAATCATGAACAGGGAAAGGAAGCGATTACGGAATACAAAGTTCTTGGAAACGAAGAAAACGATGCTTTTGGTAACAAAGAAAACGAAGGAAACAACCAGCATCTCCGCCTCGCTCTCTATCCCCAAACAGGACGTACCCACCAGCTCCGTGTACATTGTGCCCACCGGGAAGGACTGAATGCCCCTATCCTTGGCGACCCTCTCTATGGCTGCGAGAAGGCACCCCGCCTCTACCTCCATGCCGAGTCTATCAGATTCACACATCCTTTATCAGGAAAGGAAATATTCATAGAACGGAAAGCAGACTTCTGACAAACCCAAAACAGGAAGAAGTTCAGTGCATTATATCATACAAGGAAAAATCCTGAAAAAAAAAGAATCCCTTAGTGTTCTTCTTGCTGAAACACTAAGGGATTTATATTTTCTCGTATGAATGTATAAAAAAAGCACCTTCATAAGGAAGATGCCATTCAGTTTAACCAATTATGTTGGGATACCCGGACTCGAACCAGGAATGACAGGACCAGAATCTGTAGTGTTACCATTACACCATATCCCAATGTGCAGGTTAATGATTGATGACAATGATGAAGAAGTTGGGATACCCGGACTCGAACCAGGAATGACAGGACCAGAATCTGTAGTGTTACCATTACACCATATCCCAATATCTTAGCAATCATTATAAGCATTAATCACAATTGCGAGTGCAAAGGTACTACTTTTTTCTGAATTACCAAAAAAATCAGCGTCTTTTTTCTAAAAAATCTCAATTTTTATCGTTTTTCGGGGTTTTTCCATGTATTTAGCGTATCTTTGCAAGGCTTTTATAAAGAAAAAACATAAACGAGACAATTAATAGATAATCATCAATGAATACAACAAAACAATTAGTAGAGACAATTAAAGAAGGAATACAGGAAAAAAAAGGTAGTAAAATTGTGATTGCCGACTTGACGCACATCGATGGTACTATCGCAAAGTACTTCGTAATCTGTCAGGGCAACTCTCCATCACAGGTGGAAGCTATCGCTGAATCTGTAGGCGATTTCTGCAGAAAAAATCTGGGAGAAAAACCTGCAAATGTTGCGGGATTGGGAAATGACCAGTGGGTTGCTATCGACTTCGTGGATGTACTTGTGCATATCTTCCAACCAGAAGTTAGACAGTTCTATGATTTGGAGCACCTCTGGGAAGACGCCAACCTGACTGAGATTCCTGACCTCGACTAATCAGTGAGACAACTTCCTTTATCCAGAGTTGGTATATATAATTGAAGTTGATATATATAATTAAGGTATAAATATAATAAGGTGTAAGACTACCATACTATAGTTTTATACACGATATAGGATTCATATAATTTCAGAAGATATGGAACAAGGAAACAGAATGAATAATCATGGCGGAGGAAAACCGCCAAAGATGCCTCGGTTCAACATGAGCTGGCTTTACGTCATCATCCTCATCAGTTTGATAGTGGTCTTTCTGAATGGTGGTGGTGATGCATTAGGTGGAAGTGCAAACAAAAAGGCTACTTACACAGAATTCAAGGAATACATCGAAAAGGGATACGTACTGAGCGTTACTGCCAATAAGAACGACGGCAACCTGAAAGTGTACGTTGCCCCAAATCATATCAGAGATGTATATCATACCAGTGCGAAGAACGTAGGACCTGCTCCTTATGTTGAAGTGCAGTATGGTTCGATAGACGAAGTTGACAAATATCTCGACAACATGGTGAAGGCTAAGAAAATCAAATCTTACAACTATGTCAACGAGAAAGGCAACGACTTCATCAGCCTCCTGATCAACTTCGCCCCACTCATCATCTTCTTCCTCCTCATCTGGTGGGTATCTGGAAGAATGGGCGGTGGCATGGGCGGCTCTGGCGGCGGTATCTTCAATGTCGGCAAGAGCAAAGCACGCATGTATGAAAAGGGAAATACATTAGGTATTACCTTCAAGGACGTGGCCGGACAGGAAGGTGCCAAACAGGAAGTGGAGGAAATCGTGGAGTTCCTCAAAAACCCACAGAAATATACCGACCTGGGTGGTAAGATTCCTAAAGGAGCACTCCTCGTGGGTCCTCCGGGAACAGGTAAGACACTCCTGGCAAAGGCTGTAGCCGGTGAAGCAGGTGTACCATTCTTCTCTATGAGCGGTTCCGACTTCGTTGAAATGTTTGTGGGTGTCGGTGCATCCCGTGTTCGCGACCTCTTCAGACAGGCTAAGGAAAAGGCGCCAAGCATTATCTTCATCGATGAGATTGATGCCGTGGGTCGTGCCCGCAGCAAGAACCCTGCCATGGGCGGTAACGATGAGCGTGAGAATACCCTGAATGCCCTCCTTACAGAGATGGACGGCTTCGGTACCAACAGTGGTGTCATCATCCTTGCAGCTACCAACCGTGTTGATATGCTGGATAGTGCCCTGCTCCGTGCCGGTCGTTTCGACCGTGAAATCCACGTTGATCTGCCTGGCTTGAACGAGCGTAAGGCCATCTTCCAGGTTCATCTGAAACCAATCAAGATAGACGATACAGTAGATATCGACCTCCTGGCTCGTCAGACTCCGGGATTCTCGGGTGCAGATATCGCCAATGTTTGTAATGAGGCAGCCCTCATCGCTGCACGCCACGACAAGAAGGCTGTGTGCAAGCAGGACTTCCTTGATGCTGTCGATCGTATCGTAGGTGGACTGGAGAAGAAAACCAAGGTAATGACTGCAGATGAAAAGCGCAGCATCGCATTGCATGAGGCTGGTCATGCTACAATCTCATGGTTCTGCCAGTATGCCAACCCGCTCATCAAGGTTACCATCGTACCTCGCGGACAGGCTTTGGGTGCTGCATGGTACTTACCTGAGGAAAGACAAATCACCACCAAGGAGCAGATGCTCGACGAGATGTGCTCGCTGATGGGTGGACGTGCAGCAGAGGAACTGTTTACAGGACATATCTCTTCTGGTGCGATGAACGACCTGGAGCGTGCTACCAAGAGTGCATACGGCATGGTGGCTTACCTCGGTATGAGTAAGACATTGCCAAACATCTGCTATTACAACCAGAGCGAATACTCTTTCCAGCGCCCATACTCTGAGACAACGGCAAGAGAAATCGACGAGGAGGTACTCAAGATGGTGAACGAACAATATACCCGTGCCAAGAACATCTTGATGGAACACAAGGAAGGTCACAATGCGCTGGCTGAACTCCTGATACAGAAAGAGGTTATCATGGCAGAAGACGTGGAGAAGATTTTCGGCAAGCGCCCTTGGATGAGCCGTTCTCAGGAAATCATGGAGGACGAACAGCCTAAGATCGACGACACCGTCAAGGAACTTCCAGAGGTACAGGCTGCTATCAAGGAGCATGAGGAAAACAACAAGAATGCTGAAGACAAGCAGGACGATAGTCGTGCCGAAGACAAGCAGGACGATAATAATTAATACCAAAAGTCATGACAGACAAACAAAAGAACCTTATCATCAGAACCATCACCGGCGTACTCTTCGTCGGTTGTATGGTTTCATGTTTCCTGCAACCGAGAGCAATGGTACTCCTCTTCGCTCTGATCACTGGCCTGAGTATCTGGGAATACTGCGGGTTAGTCAACAATGAGATAGAAGACGTTTGCGTCAACCGCTTCATCTCTACCGTAGCAGGTGTATATTTCTTCCTTGCCGTAGCGGGATTCCGTACGGGTGTTACAGGCTACAACTTCGTAGTCTTCATCCCATACATCTTCACGATTGTATATCTCTTCATCTATGAGTTATATACAGGCAATAAGAATGCTGTTGGCGACTGGGCTTACACGATGCTTTCACAGATGTACATCGCTCTCCCATTCTCGCTCATCAACGTATTGGCATTTGAAGTATCAGCAGAAGACGGACAGATACATTACGACATGCTCTTACCGCTGAGCGTATTCATCTTCCTCTGGACCAATGATACAGGTGCCTATTGCAGTGGCTCTCTTTTCGGAAAGCACAAGCTCTTCCCTCGCATCAGTCCTGCCAAGAGTTGGGAAGGAAGCATCGGCGGAGGTATCTTCGTACTGATTGCTGCAGCCATCGTCGGTTACTTTGCCAATTCAGGAGAAACCCTGCATACCTTGAACATCCCTGAGTGGATGGGATTAGGTTTGGTAGTCGCAGTATTTGGCACATGGGGCGACTTGGTAGAGAGCCTATTCAAACGCACCATCGGCGTGAAAGACAGTGGCAATATTCTTCCGGGGCACGGAGGTATGCTCGACCGTTTCGATTCTTCACTTATGGCAATTCCTGCCGCAGTGATTTATCTCTACACCCTCCAACTGTTCGGATAAAACAATCCGACCATCGGATAAGTCAATCCTATAAGTTCAGCAAACAAAATAAGAAAGGTATCGCACTACCGATCATTTCCCGTCCAGGCAAGCAAAAACAGCAGCATAGGCAGGGATAATTTTCTGCGTGGGCAAGCAAAAATTCTTGCCTGGGCAGGGAAAAATAAAAGTGGGGTAAGGGGAATGTTTTGAAAAACACCTCTTACCCCACTTCCGTTAGGATATAAAATATGATAAAAACTGGTCAGACCTTTTCTGAGACTGGAGGATTCTGATGGGAATTTTCCTCACTCATTTCCTGCGCCTTCCTCATTTGTTCTTCTGCTATTCGCAACTGTTCCTCTGCCTTAATACGGGCACGTTCAGCTTCTTCCTGGGCTTTAATCCTTGCACGTTCAGCCTCCTGTTCTGCCTTGATTCTCGCACGCTCAGCAGCCTCAGCAGCCGCTTTAGCCTCAGCCTCAGCCCTTTCCTTTGCCAGACGAATCAATTCCTCTCGATGCTTCTTGATCAGGTCATACATGATGGTAGCAGCCTGATCTGGAGCTATGCGATTGCCCAATTTCTCACGAACCTCCTGATAACCTGCTAACATTTTTTCTCTGCCAGGCATTCCAGGAAGAATCTGGAAGAGCTGGTCGGCAATACCATCCACCGTAAAGCGGTCGGCAAACATCTCCTTCACGATTTCCTTATTGGCCACCAAATTGACCAATGAGATATACTTCACCTTGAGTATATGATTGAAAGCCCAACGTATCAGTTTAGGAAGCGGTGTCTCATAGCAGACAACCTGCGGAACATCAAAAAGAGCCGTCTCTAACGTGGCAGTACCACTGGTTACTAATGCCACCTTACTTTGAGCCAAAAGCGGATAAGTCTTATTCTTGACCAACCTGACAGGAGTTCCCTCAATGAATTTCTGATAATATTCATCATCAACAGAAGGAGCACCAGCCAGGACCATCTGATAATCCTCAAAACGCTCAGCCACCTCTATCATGGCTGGCAAATTATCCTTGATTTCCTGCAGACGACTACCAGCCAACAAAGCTATAATAGGCTTTCTTGTGTCCAGATTATTCTCAACACAGAACTCAGCGTATGTCTGATGATAATCCGCTCTAAACTCATTCACCTCCTGTGCCGTAGGATTGCCTACATAATGAATCGGATACTTGTGTTTTTTCTCAAAGAAATCAACCTCAAAAGGCAAGATGGAAAAGAGTTCGGCTATATCCCTCTTGATACTGCGGATACGCCATTCCTTCCATGCCCATATCTTAGGAGATATATAATAGTAAGCAGGTATCAAAGTGTTCTTTTTCAGAAACTTAGCAATATTCAGATTAAAACCCGGATAATCTACAAGAATCACCACATCAGGTTTCCATTCCACAATATCCTGCTTGCATTTTTTCATATTGGCAAAGATGGTACGCAGATGCAGGAGAACCGGCACAAAACCCATATATGCCAGTTCCTTATAATGCTTGACACGGGTTCCACCTTCAGCAGCCATCAAGTCACCGCCGAAGAAACGAAACTCTGCCAATTCATCCACTTTTTTCAACGAGCGCATCAATCTGCTGGCATGCAAATCACCACTTGCCTCGCCTACTATCAAATAATACTTCATATCTTAGCGTGAGAAGTTTATAAAATCCTTGAGTGAAGGTTTAAATCTTGAAACTATTCAGTAATTCATAGTCTGTCACATCTATCTTGGTAGGTGTAATGGAGATATATCCATGATTCAGAGCCCACTGGTCGGTATCAGTAGCCTCCGGCTCATCATTGCGATATTCTCCCACCATCCAATAGTAATCGTAGCCACGCGGATGATGACGCTTTTCCACCTCATGAATCCAGGAACCACGAGTCATGCGGCACATCTTAAAGCCCTTGAAAGGCGGATTCGCAGGGAAATTCACATTCAGACAGGTATCTATAGGCAAACCTTCCGCAAGCACTTTCTTCACAATAGCGACAACCCCATCCTTCAACGGAGAAAGATCGGCATTCTCATCGTAATTGCAACTACTGAAGGCCACAGAAGGAATACGCTTCATGCACCCCTCCTTGGCAACACCCATCGTACCGGAATAATGATTGTTGACACTGGAATTATCACCATGGTTGATGCCACTCAGAATCAAGTCTGGAGTACGCCCAGGGAGCAATTGATCTAATGCCAACTTCACACAGTCAACAGGCGTACCGCTGCATGACCATACTTCCACATCCTCTCCCATATTCTTGCGGCGTTTCAGTCGCAATGGTTCTGTGGCAGAAAAGGCACAGGCATATCCCGACCGGGCACTTTCAGGAGCCACAACCAGCACGTCGCACCAGCCTTTGAGGAAGCCGACGAGCGTTTTGATACCATTGGCATGATAGCCATCATCATTCGAAATTAAAACTAAAGGTTTCTTATTTTCCATAAAATTTCCTTTCTTTTGGGTGCAAAAGTAATAAAAAAACTATAAAGTAACGTATTTCTCGCATAAAATATGTATCTTTGCATCGATTTTCACTATTATAACATATAGAAAATGGGAAAAATTATCGCATTAGCTAATCAAAAAGGTGGTGTAGGAAAGACTACAACTACTATCAATCTGGCTGCATCGCTGGCCACATTGGAGAAGACTGTCCTCGTTGTTGACGCTGACCCTCAGGCAAACGCCTCCAGCGGTTTGGGTGTCGATATCAAGGAGGTGGACTGCTCGCTCTACGAATGTATCATCGACCATGCCGATGTCCGCGATGCGATATATACCACCGACATTGACGGTTTGGACATTATCCCAAGCCATATCGACCTGGTGGGTGCTGAAATAGAAATGCTCAACCTTAAGAACCGTGAGAAAGTAATCAAGACCTTGCTGGAACCTATCCGCGATGATTATGATTATATCCTCATCGACTGTTCTCCTTCACTGGGACTCATCACTGTCAACTCGCTTACCGCAGCCGACAGCGTCATCATCCCGGTACAGTGCGAATATTTCGCTCTTGAAGGTATCAGCAAACTGCTCAACACCATCAAGATTATCAAGAGTAAGCTGAATCCGAAACTGGAAATCGAAGGATTCCTGCTCACCATGTATGACAGCCGTCTCCGCCTTGCCAACCAGATCTATGACGAGGTAAAACGACACTTCCAGGAACTGGTGTTCAAGAGTGTCATCCAGCGCAACGTGAAGTTGAGCGAAAGTCCAAGTCACGGTCTCCCTGTCATCCTCTACGATGCAGAGTCAAATGGTGCCAAGAACCATCTGGCACTGGCAAAAGAGATCATCAACAAGAATAGTTAACAAGTAAAGACAAGAGAATTCTTCACTCTTCACTTAAAAACAACATAATGGCAGTACATAAGAAATACAATAACGGAACGAAAAGCAATGCCTTGGGTCGTGGACTCGATGCATTAATATCAACAGAAGGCGTTCGCACCCAGGGCAGCAGCACCATCAATGAGATAGCGCTCGACCAGATAGAAGCGAACCCCAACCAGCCTCGCCGCGAGTTTGACGAGGAAGCCTTGCACGAACTGGCTGAAAGCATCAAGGCTATCGGTATCATCCAGCCCATCACCCTGAGACAGGTATCGGAAAACAGATTCCAGATTATCGCCGGTGAGCGCCGATGGAGAGCTTCCCAACTGGCTGGTCTCCTGGCTATCCCTGCCTACATCCGCACCATCAGCGATGAGAACGTGATGGAAATGGCTTTGGTGGAGAATATCCAGCGCCAGGACCTCAACGCCATCGAAATCGCCCTTGCCTATGAGCATCTCCTGGAAAACGAGGGAATGACACAAGAGAAGATTTCCGAGCGCGTGGGCAAGAGTAGAGCAGCCATTGCCAACTACCTCCGCCTGCTGAAACTGCCAGCCCAGGTACAGATGGCATTGCAGAAGAAGGAAATCGACATGGGACACTGCCGTGCACTGCTTGCACTTGACAGTCCGTCGCTACAAATCAAACTCTTCAAGGAAATCCAGAAAAACGGTTACTCGGTTAGAAAGGTAGAAGAAATGGTGCAGCACCTGAAAAACGGTGAGGACATCGAGAGTGGCAAGAAGACAATCACATCCAAGTCACAGGTACCAGAGGAGTTTACAATGCTGAAAGACCGTCTTTCTAAATTCCTCAACACCAAAGTACAGTTCACCTGTTCACCAAAGGGCAAGGGAAAAATCAGCATTCCTTTCGCCAACGAGGAAGAATTGGAGCGCATCATGAGCGTTTTCGACCAATTAAACCAAAACAAAAATTAAGAAAGTGAATTTCAAGTTATCACATATCTGCATCATGGCACTGCTATGGCTGGGCACAACACAGGCGATGGCACAAAAGGACTCACTCGCCGTAGAAAGCCTGAGCCTGGAGGATTCGATTACCATCGACAGTGCCTCCCTGAGCAAAGCCCTCGCCCCTAAAGCGCTGAGAAAGAAGCGCAACTGGGCCACCTGGAGACCAGACACCAAGCGTGCCATGTGGCTTGCTCTCGTATTGCCGGGTGCAGGACAGATTTACAACAGAAAATACTGGAAGCTGCCTATCATCTACGGCGGCTTCGTGGGATGTGCCTATGCCATGAGCTGGAACAACCAGATGTATCATGACTACTCACAGGCATATCTGGACATCATGGACGATGACCCCAACACACAGAGCTACAACCAGTTCTTGCACTTGGGAGCCCAAATAGATGCCAGCAACATAGAGCGATATAAGGAAATCTTCCGCAAACGCAAAGACCGCTATCGCAGATGGAGAGACATGAGTATGTTTGTGATGATAGGCGTATATGCCTTCTCCGTCATTGATGCATACGTGGATGCTTCCCTCTCTGAATTTGACATCTCAGACGACCTGTCGCTCAGAGTAGAGCCTACGGTAATCAACAACAACCAGAGAACCCGCAACCCATTGCGTTCTTCTACGCTTGGCCTGCAATGTTCTCTCACATTCTAAAGAAAACCTTCCTGCCTCTTCAGAAAAAGGGAAATACCCATTCCGGAAAAGGGAAAAACATTACGGGAAGAAACTATATACATTATTATATATATATAAGAAAATCGAAAAAGCAAAATAGACCATTATATCAGAATGAAGAAAGTAATCATATTTGCAGCTATATTGCTTAGCTGTTCTACCGGAATGCAAGCGCAAACCGAAAACGGTGACAACGATGATGTAATCACCGTAACAGACAAAGACGGAAAAGCAGAAGAAATCGAAGTTCCTACCGGTTTGGAGGACAATCTCGACAGCCTGCTCCATCTCTACAATGCTCAGACATATATGATGCTGGATACAGCATGCAACTACAAGGATGAAAACCGAACATACCCTAAAGAGGTATATATCGACCGCCTGAAGAGACTCCCTACCATCATAGAGATGCCATACAATGAGGTGGTACAGAAATTCATCGACCGCTATAGCGGCAAGTTACGCCGCTCTGTCAGCTTTATGTTGGGAGCCAGCAATTTCTACATGCCTATCTTCGAAGAGGCTTTGGAGGCATACAACCTGCCTTTGGAATTGAAATATCTGCCAGTCATTGAATCAGCGCTCAATCCGAAGGCTGTTTCAAGAGTAGGTGCCACAGGCCTCTGGCAGTTTATGCTGGCCACAGGCAAGCGCTATGGACTGGAAGTAAACTCATTGGTAGATGAGCGCCGCGACCCGGTGAAAGCATCTTATGCTGCAGCCCACTACCTGAGTGATCTCTATAAGATCTTCGATGACTGGGGATTGGTAATCGCTGCCTACAACTGCGGTCCAAGCAAGGTAAACCAGGCCATCCACCGTGCCAAGGGTTCTGCTGACTACTGGAGCATCTATCCATACCTCCCAAAGGAGACCCGTGGATATGTACCTGCATTCATCGCAGCCAACTATATCATGAACTACTACTGCGAGCATAATATCTGTCCGATGGTCACAGAGTTGCCAGCCAAGACTGACACCGTAGTAGTAAACAGAGATCTTCACTTAGAGCAGATTGCACAAGTATTGAATATCAATATCGAACATCTGCGCAACCTCAACCCAGAATACCGCCGCGACATCGTCAACGGACTCAACAAGCCAAAGACCGTACGTCTGCCAGAATCTCTCGTGGGAGCATTCATCGACAATGAAGACTCAATCTACAACTTCAAGACCGATGAACTGCTGTTGAAGCGCGATGTAGTGGATGTCAAGGAAGATACACCATCTGTAGGCCGCAACTACAGTTATAGCCGTAGCAGATCTTCTTACAGTTCAAGAAGCAGAAGCTCTTACAGCAGAAAGAGCAAGAAATCAAAAAAGAAAAAGACAACTCGCAGCAAGAGTGTAACCATCAAGAATGGCGACACCTTATCAGAAATAGCAGCACGCAATCACACGACCGTGAAGAAACTTCGCAAACTGAATGGTATTTCTGGTAACACAATACGTGCCGGCAAGAAGATCAAGGTGAAGTAAAACACCTTGATCTTCTTGCCGACAGACAACACATACTGATTCATCAACTAAAAATTTCAGCAGGAGGGTAAAACCATGAACGATCAGAACTTGAAGGAACTGGAAAGAGAGCAGGCAGACAACAAGCTCATCAATGATGCTTTCCAGCATTTGATAGACACATACGTGGCTTCACGCCACCGCAAGAAAGTAGATATCGTAACGAAAGCTTTCAACTTTGCACGACAAGCTCACAAAGGAGTACGACGACTCTCTGGTGAGCCATATATCATGCACCCTATCGCCGTGGCTCAAATCGCCTGCGAAGAAATGGGATTAGGCTCTACCAGTATCTGTGCAGCCCTGCTCCATGACGTGGTGGAAGATACTGACTATACAGTAGAAGACATCACCAATATCTTCGGTGCTAAAATAGCACAGATTGTAGATGGACTGACCAAGATCAGCGGTGGTATCTTTGGAGATAAGGCTTCTGCGCAGGCAGAAAACTTCAAGAAACTCCTGCTCACCATGAGCGATGATATCCGTGTCATCCTCATCAAGATCTGCGACCGTCTGCACAACATGCGTACCCTCGCTTCCCAACCGGCAAACAAACAATACAAGATTGCCGGAGAAACGCTCTACATCTATGCTCCATTAGCTAACCGCCTGGGACTGAACAAGATCAAGACGGAGTTGGAGAATCTCAGTTTCAAATACGACCACCCGCAGGAATATGCCAACATAGAGCATAAACTTGCAGATACAGAAGCACAGCGTGACAATCTTTTTGCACTGTTTACCGCCCCTATCCGTGAAGAACTCGATAAGTTGGGCGTAGAATACAAGATCAAAGCCCGTGTAAAGAGCCCTTATTCCATCTGGAACAAGATGCAGAACAAGCATGTCTCGTTCGACGAAATCTACGATATTCTGGCAGTCCGCATCATCTTTACCCCTAAAGTAAGGGCAAACGAGGTGAACGAATGCTTCAATATCTATGTAGCCATCAGCAAGATATACAAGAGTCATCCAGACCGTCTGCGCGACTGGCTCAACCACCCGAAAGCCAATGGCTATCAGGCGCTCCACGTCACCCTGATGAGTAAGCAGGGACGCTGGATAGAAGTACAGATTCGCTCAGACCGCATGGACGAAGTGGCTGAACAGGGATTTGCCGCACACTGGAAATACAAAGAGGGTGAAAACGAATATACAGAGGATGAAAACGAGTTGAATGACTGGCTCGGCACCATCAAGGAAATATTGGATGATCCACAACCGGATGCCATGGACTTCTTGGACGCCATCAAACTCAACCTTTTTGCATCAGAAATCTTCGTCTTCACGCCTAAGGGAGAAATCAAGACCATGCCAGCCGACTGTACTGCACTCGACTTCGCTTTCCAGATCCATACCTTCTTGGGAAGCCATTGTATCGGTGCCAAGGTCAATCATAAACTGGTTCCGCTCAGCCATAAGTTGCAGAGTGGCGACCAGGTGGAAATCCTGACCAGTAAGAGCCAGCATGTACAACCAGCATGGATCAACTTTGTCAGCACAGCCAAGGCAAAAAGCAAGATACAGGCCATCCTGAGACGAGACAATCGTGAGATACAGAAGAAAGGTGAGGAAGTACTCAGCGAGTGGCTCCAGAAGAATGCGATGGAGACAACAACGTCTATCGTAGATAAACTTTGCGACTTCCATAACATCCAGAAACATGAGAACTTCTTCCTGGCTTTAGGCAACCACACTATCATCTTAGGAGAAAAGGATTTCGACGAACTGCAGGGTAAGAACAAGAAGGAAAAACAATCCAGCAGCTGGCGCAACTATATCCCATTCCTCGGCAGTAAGAGTAAGGAGAAGAAGCAGGAAATCGGCACAGAGAAAAAGGAAAAACTCTTCATTGTGGGTAAGGATTTCAATAAGAAGAAACCGCTGATCATCACAGAAGAAAACATCAACCAGTTTATCTTCCCTACCTGTTGCCATGCCATCCCTGGAGATGACATCATGGGATTCATCGACAACAAGAACCGCATAGAGATACACAAGCGTGCCTGCCAGGTAGCAGCCAAGTTGAAATCCAGCTATGGCAACCGCATCGTAGATGCCAAATGGGACATGCACAAGCAGCTGCTCTTTGATGCAACCATCGAGATACAGGGCATCGACCGCAAGGGCATGTTGCTTGATGTAAGCAAGGTTATCAGCGACCAGTTGGGTGTCAATATCCACAAACTTACCATCAGCAGCGACAATGGTATCTTCGACGGTACCATCGAACTTCGTGTCCACGATAGAGATGAGGTTAAGAAGATTACCGATATGCTCAAGAATATCGAGGACTTGCAGGATGTGCAGAGAATATTATAATTCTATATAAATCTACTGTAAACAATGAAAAAGGTATTATTAGCAATGATGCTATTCTTGGCGGCATGGCCAGTGCTTGCCGCCAACAAGTATGACAACCCGGATACCCTGGTAGTATCCCGAGATGGAACAGGTGAATTCCGCACCATCGACGAAGCCATCGAAGTCTGCAGAGCCTTCATGGACTATACCAAGGTCATCTATGTAAAAAAAGGAGTGTATAAGGAAAAGCTCATCATCCCATCGTGGCTCACCAACATCACCATCTGTGGTGAAGACCGTGACAACACCATCATTACGTGGGATGACCATGCCAACATCAAGATGCCAGTAGGCGGTCTGGATTCAGAAGCAGCCGTAAAAGGTAAACCGATGGGCACCTTCCGCACCTATACCCTCAAGGTTCAAGGAAGCTACATCACGCTCAAGGATATCACCATTGAAAATAATGCAGCCAAGTTAGGACAGGCAGTAGCCCTGCATACAGAAGGCGACCATATCCTGGTACAAAACTGCCGCTTATTGGGCAATCAGGATACAGTCTATACTGGCGTAGGTGGTACAAGAGTAGCTTTCTACGACTGCTATATCGAGGGAACAACTGATTTCATCTTCGGTCCAAGTATTGCCTGGTTCCAGAATTGCGAAATCCACAGCAAGGCAAACAGCTATATCACAGCAGCCTCTACCCCAGCAGGTCAGAAGTACGGCTATATCTTCTACAAGTGCAGACTGACAGCCGACAAGGATGTGGATAAAGTATATTTAGGCCGTCCTTGGCGTCCTTTTGCAGCCACCATTTTCATGGATTGTGAACTGGGCAAACATATCCGTCCAGAAGGATGGCACAACTGGAATAATGCCAAGAATGAAGAAACAGCCCGTTATGCAGAATATGGCAACAAAGGCGAAGGAGCCTCAACCAAGAACCGTGTAAAATGGAGCAAGCAACTCTCCAAGAAAGAAGCTGCCAAAGTAACGCTTCTTGATGCATTCGGAGAAGATTGCTGGTAATAAAGCTTCACCCTCCATTGAAGCAGTACTTCATTGCAAAAGAAGCTATACTTCACTCCCTTATGAAGTATAGCTTCTTTTTTGTTTGTCCTAAACTAACATATCGATTTGCTTTTTCAAGTCTTTCAACTGATCTCTCACGCTAATCAAAGTATCCAAGACTTCCGATGATTTATCAGCACCGGAACGGTTTTGCTGGAGATATTTTCGGGCAGCAGCAATCTTAAATCCCTTCACTTTGATCAGCGAATAAATCACCTTAATCTGCTCAATATCCTTCTCTGTATATTGACGCACCTTATTGGCAGTAACCTTCGGTTTGATAAAGGTAAACTCCTTCTCCCAATAACGCAGAGTAGATTCATTCACCCCTATCATTTCAGCTACTTCTTTGATGGAGTAGTATAATTTCACCGGTTTATCTGTATTTAATGCCATATTTTACCCACTTAAATTTCAAAAATAATTAATTTAGTTGCAAAATTAAACAATTCTTCTTATCTTTGCAAAGTTTTTGGGGAGAAAATGCCCTAAAGGGCAAAAATAATTCAAAGAGAGGATGTCGCCATCCCCTCTTCCAAACAGGAAATAGAAATTAAAGATAAATATAAAATAGATATGATGACAGCTAATGAAGTGCGCGAATCCTTCAAGAAATTCTTCGAAGGAAAAGGCCACAAAATTGTTCCATCAGCACCTATGGTTATCAAGGATGACCCTACGCTGATGTTTACAAACGCTGGTATGAACCAGTGGAAAGACATCATCCTCGGTACAAAAGACCCAGGCAAGGATGTTCGTCGTGTTGATACTCAGAAATGTCTCCGTGTAAGCGGTAAGCACAACGACCTCGAAGAGGTGGGTCACGATACTTACCACCACACCATGTTCGAGATGCTCGGTAACTGGAGCTTCGGCGACTACTTTAAGGAAGGCGCCATCGATATGGCTTGGGAATACCTGACCGGAGTGTTGAAACTCAACCCTGCCGACCTCTACGTTACCGTATTCGAGGGTAGCAAGGAGGAAGGTCTGGAACGCGACAACGAGGCTGCAGGTTACTGGGCTAAGCACGTGCCAGCCGACCACATCATCAACGGTAACAAGCACGACAACTTCTGGGAGATGGGCGATACAGGTCCTTGCGGTCCTTGCTCAGAGATTCACGTGGATTCACGTACTCCAGAGGAGAAGGCTCAGGTGCCTGGCCGTGAGTTGGTAAACAAGGATAACCCACAGGTCATCGAAATCTGGAACATCGTGTTCATGCAGTACAACCGCAAGGCTGATGGTTCTCTCGAACCACTCCCAATGCACGTTATCGATACAGGTATGGGCTTCGAGCGCTTGGTTCGCATGTTGCAGGATAAGCACTCTAACTATGATACAGATATCTTCCAGCCAATCATCAAGGAAATTGAGACAATCTCTGGCAAGAAGTATGGCTTTACTACTCCTACCGGTGAAAATGGTGAGGGCAAGGATGAGCAGGAAAAGATTGACATCGCTATGCGTGTTTGCGCCGACCACCTCCGTGCAGTAGCTTTCTCTATCGCCGACGGCCAGTTGCCAAGCAATGCCAAGGCAGGTTACGTCATCCGTCGTATCTTGCGCCGTGCCGTACGTTACGCTTACACATTCCTCGGTCAGAAGCAGGCATTCATGTACAAGCTCGTCAATGTATTGGTAGAGCAGATGGGTGCAGCCTTCCCAGAGTTGCCAGCTCAGCAGGAGCTCATCACCCGCGTGATGAAAGAGGAAGAGGATTCATTCCTCCGCACCTTGGAGAAGGGTATCAACCTCCTCAATGGCGATATGGACGAGCTCAAGGCTCATGGCGAGACTCAGCTCGACGGCGTGAGCGCATTCCGCCTCTTCGATACCTATGGTTTCCCTCTCGACCTGACAGAGCTTATCTGCCGTGAGAATGGTTACACCGTAGATGCTGCAGGCTTCGACGAGGAGATGAAGAAGCAGAAGGAACGTGCCCGCAATGCTGCTGCCGTAGAAAACGGCGACTGGGAAGTCTTGAAGGAAGGCGACCAGAACTTCGTAGGTTACGACTATACAGAATATGAGTGCCACATCCTGCGCTACCGCAAGGTGACTCAGAAGAAGAACTCTTTCTATGAGTTGGTACTCGACAACACTCCATTCTATGGTGAGATGGGTGGACAGGTTGGCGACAAGGGTGTACTCGTTAGCGAGGATGAGACCATCCAGGTTATCGACACCAAGCGCGAGAACAACCAGAGCATCCACATCGTAAAGGAGTTGCCAAAGGATGTAAACGCTGATTTCATGGCTTGCGTAGATATCGAGAGCCGCGAGGGAAGTGCAGCCAACCATACAGCTACCCACTTGCTCGACTACTGCCTGAAGCAGGTTTTGGGCGAGCACGTAGAGCAGAAGGGTTCTTATGTAGATAAGGACACCTTGCGTTTCGACTTCTCTCACTTCCAGAAGGTAACTGATGAGGAGCTCCGCAAGGTAGAGCACATGGTAAACGAGATGATCCGTGCCGACTATCCATTGGATGAGCACCGCGATACTCCTATCGAGGAGGCTAAGGAACTTGGCGCTATCGCCCTCTTCGGCGAGAAGTATGGCGACAAGGTTCGTGTGGTTCGCTTCGGTCCATCAGCTGAGTTCTGTGGTGGTATTCACGCCAAGAGCACCGGTAAGATTGGTTTCTTCAAGATTATCTCTGAGAGCAGCGTAGCAGCCGGCATCCGCCGTATCGAGGCTTTGACAGGTAAGGCTTGCGAGGAGGCTATCTACGGTTTGCAGGATACCATCGTAGCCTTGAAGGGCTTGTTCAACAACGCCAAGGATCTCGAGGGTGTCATCAGAAAGTACATCGACGAGCACGATGCCTTGAAGAAGGATGTTGAGAAGTTCCAGGCTCAGGCTGTGGAGCGTACCAAGGATAAGCTTGTAGAGAATGCAAGAGAAATCAACGGCGTGAAGGTTGTTACAGCCGTATTGCCAATGGAGCCAGCAGCTGCCAAGGATTTGGTATTCAAGGTTCGCGAGGCTTTGCCAGAGAACATGATTTGCGTGGTAGGTTCTGTTTATAACGACAAGCCTATGCTCAGCGTGATGTTCAGCGATGATATGGTTAAGGATCACGGTTTGAACGCTGGTAAGATGATTCGCGAAGCTGCCAAGTTGATTCAGGGCGGCGGTGGCGGTCAGCCTCACTATGCTCAGGCTGGCGGTAAGAACAAGGACGGCTTGAGCGCTGCAGTAGATAAGGTTGTAGAGTTGGCTCA
>ERZ1031719.133-NODE-133-length-37588-cov-26.872139_pt1 | contig 37588 bp, 60 predicted proteins | sample MGYA00516702_ERZ1031719 | MGnify/ENA primary metagenome ERZ1031719 (study PRJEB33719, sample SAMN04261227) | wastewater metagenome | biome: rural village; feature: human; material: feces | host: Homo sapiens | place: El Salvador | collected 2013-01-07 ...
GAGTGGCACAAACATTAGTAGTTTACCAGACGATTTAACAGTGGGTGGCTCTCTTTATTTGAGTGGCACAAACATTAGTAGTTTACCAGACGATTTAACAGTGGGTGGCTCTCTTGATTTGAGTGGCACAAACATTAGTAGTTTACCAGACGATTTAACCGTGGGTGGCTATCTTGATTTGAGTGGCACAAACATTAAAAATAAAAATTATATTGAACGAAAAAGACCATCAAAAAATTTTATAAATGATTTTAATAAAGAAGTTGAAAAATCTTTATGTTGGCAAAATGGAAAATATAGAAAAATTGACGGTATATTTTGTGAAATTCTTTCATCCAAAGGCAATATTTTAAAAATTAAATCTTGTAATAAAATAGCTTATATTTTCTTTAAAAATGATATTTATGCACACGGAAACACTGTTAAACAAGCATATTTAGATTGGTTATTTAAAACTTCTGATAGAGATGTAAGTAAGTATCAAAACTTGGATAAAACAAAAGAATATGAACTTAATTTTTGGATTATTGCCTATAGAACTATTACTGGAGCTTGTAGTTTCGGTACAAATCAGTATTTAGAAAACAATAAAGAAAAATACAAAGATAAAATGACTTTGCAAGAAGTTTTAACCGCAACAATAGGTCAATATGGACATAATACGTTTGCAGAATTTTTTAAGGCATAACTGAACAAGATTCAGTCCTTGGGGTTATCTTGTGATGACCCCTAAAGCATGAAGGGGCAAAAAATATGAAAATTATTGTAAAAAAGAGAGAAAACATGAAACCAAGTAATGAATATGATTATAGCGAAACAATGCCATTTTATTGTAAAGAATGTGGCAAATGCAAAGATTATATAGAAACAGATAAAAATTTGAAAGTAATACATAATACCCGTTGGACACATGATATTTTTTGCCAAAAACTGAATAAAACCGTTTTCGGTATATAGGAGGAATAATGCACATAACAAAGAGAGAGAAAGACGTTTTAATTAGGTGTTGGAAATCGGATGCCAATATTGCAAGAGATTTAGTGCTTGGAATTAGTACTATTAAAACTCACCTCTGGCATCTATTCAATAAATTCAAAAGCAGAAATCGAGCGGAATTATTATTCAAGGCATTGAAATCAAAAGCTATAACACTTGAAGAAGTTGATTGTGGATTTTGGAATGAAAATGGAGAATATATAGAAGATTTTCAACTTGTCGATTTTTCAAAAGAATAGGGAATTAACCTAATAACATGATAAACAAGCCTTCTTACATAATTATCATTATAGGTATGTATCACAATGTTACAAAATATTAAGCAAAGCCAACAATAGCTTAATCAATTTTTTAGGAGAAAAAATGAACGAAAACGAATATAACCAATATTGTAATGGTTGTAAATTGATTTTTGACCATTACGGGAAAGAAACTCAACTCAACAAACTTGTTGAAGAATGTTCAGAACTTATAAGAGCCATCATGAGGAAAGATAGACTAAATATTTTAGAAGAGTTTGCAGACGTTCAAGTCTTGATGGACCAACTAAGTATTGCTTATCCAGAATTTGACGACTGTATAGAACAAACTAAATTTAACAAGGTAGAAAGACAAATAAAGAGGATTGCATAATGAATGATATTATTTGCCGAAAAAATGCAATAGAACTTTATTACGAACTAAAAAAGAAATTAGCATTAACTCCAGATGAAATCTTTAACTATGAAAAATTTTTATATTACAAAAATGAAAAAGAAAAACCAGATCCCAAAGTTCTTGTAAAAAAGAGAATACAAAAAAATACTAAACAGGTTATTTGTTTAACTGAAAATAAAATTTTTCCATCAATAAGTGATTGTGCAGAATATTATAATATTTCTGTTCCAAGATTAGTTAATGGAATCACAAGAAAAGGAAAAATAAAAAAAATACTAAAATTTGCGTATTAAATGAATAAACAAGAGATATTAAACGAAATAGAAAAGGCAAAAGAACATTTAGCTAATATGAAAAATATGTTAAAAGTCTGCGAAAGTGAGAGATGGAAACCAGAAGAAAGAGAAGAATATTGGTATTTAGACTTTGGTTTAAATATTCATACCGTAAAAAACTTCAACTACCCTAGCGATATAAAAGCAATTAATGTTTATAACTGCTTCGAAACTGAAGAGGAAGCCAAGCAGGAAGCAGAAAATATTCTGATAAGAAGACAATTAGAAAATATTGCTAGAAGGTTGAATAAGAACGAGAAGATTGATTGGAATAATTTTGCTCAAGATAAATATTTTCTTGGAATTGATTACAATAAGTATTTAGCTATGGGCGTTGGTCTTTCTTGTTGTAATAATATTAGAACCCAAGGCACTGTTTATTGCTTAAATAGAAATTTTAAAGACGTCGCCATTCAAGAAATTGGCGAAGAACGATTAAAGAAATATTTAAGAGGTGAATAAATGAAAAGAGATAAATGTATAACCTGCATACATTACGAACCATTTTTCAATAGCTGTAATTTATATCAAGAAGAAGTTTACTTCGGTGAAGGAGATTTTAATGTAATGCCAGTAAGTATTAAAAATGTAAATAAATCAGAATGTGAATATGAACAAAAAGAGGTGAATAATGACAGATAAACAGATGATAGTTGATGGTGTTGATGTAAGTGAGTGGACAGATGAAGAAGTCCGCTATAAGTTTGAAAAACATTCACCAAAGGCTATAAGACAAATTGCTTTTGATTTATATAAACAACTCAAACGCAAAGAGCAAGAGTGTGAGAAATTAAAAAGAGAAATAGCCTTTGGGAACAATGGAGAATTGTCCGACAAAATAAGAGCCATAGTTTTTAAAGACTTAAATGCCGAAAACTCAAAATATAAACAAGCACTTGATGAGATTGAAAATTACGTACGAGATAATAGCGATTTTGATAAAAGTGATAAACTCACTTCTAATACAGGTGCTTACGATATTTTAGAAATTATCAACGAAGCAAAGGAGTAACTAATGCAAGATAGATATAAGTTTAAAATATGGGATAAAACTGAAAAAAAGTTTTTACCGTTGGATTCTAAAACCGAGAATACAGATTCTTGGATAAGTATTGACAATACTGGGGTTTATTTAGTTGAAAGAGATAATGCACGAGATGTAGCTTTTTTCACAGATATTACTGAGGATGTAATTATTTTGCAATGCACTGGCTTAAAAGACAAAAACGGCAAATTGATTTACGAAGGTGATATTTTGGACTTATATGTATCATCAAAAAAGTTGTATCGTTATGAAGTTAAATATGAAATCGGAAGTTTTATGTTGGTATCACAAGATGAAATATTTGACTTCCCAAATGTATGGAATGATAATGTATATCCTTTATCTCAACTATATTATGAATATCAAAACGAAGAAGACTGCATTGATGAATGTGAAATAATCGGCAATATCTACGAAAACCCCGAACTATTGGAGGAGAGGACTTAATAATGCAAATATTAATAACAAGTAAGCAGCTTTTTGATATTTTTTCGTGGGGTGTTGACTACGGTCAGCTAACTATGGAAGAAGAACGCGAGCAGGAAGAATGGGCTGACGCCTTTCAGGGTGTTATTATTGACGAGAAGTATAGTATGCCCTCGCAGCTCGCACCTAGACGGTTATTACACTCTGAAAAATGGTTTAATGCAAAAAGAGAAAGTCTTAAAAAGTTCCAAAATTTTTTAATAGAGAATTATAATGAACAATAGTATAGAGATGGAGTAAATATGTCAAACATTTTAGATAAAATATGTAAATACAGAGATGTAATAAGTGGTAATAACTATGAAAAAATAGTTTTTTATAAGGACAAATTTATAAAACTAGCTTTGCAATTGCAAACACAATTAGTTAAAAAGCTATCAGACCACGATTATAAACTAGATTTCACGGCTCAAGACTTATGGGAATTTGTGGACGATATAAACAAACTTTTGAGAAAATGGGACTACGCACTTGACCCAAAACGTAACATTAGAAAACTTATGAAAAAAGGCAAAGAAACACATAGTATAAGCCTTGACGAGTACACGAAAGAAACAGATTGTTATATGGTTTACACTGCACAAAATATTCAGCCTTTGTACAATCTAAAGATCGTAGCCTCAAGGTTTGCAGTTATCCTTTATTGTATGGAAGAATGCTATAATGATGAATTCGCCAAAAATTGTACAGAGAGGTTAGCATAATGGGTTTAGATAGAGATTTGATAGCAAGAGAACAAATTTATTTGATAAATGATAGTTTTCAAAATAGAAAACAATACAATATACCGAAAGCTCAATTGGTTATTGCTGATATTCCTTATAATGTAGGCAATAATGCTTATGCAAGTAATCCGAATTGGTATAATAATGGAGATTTGAAGAATGGAGAAAGTAAATTAGCAAATTCTCAATTTTTTGATACCGATAAGAATTTTAATTTACACGAATTTTTTCATTTTTGTAGCAAATTACTAAAACCTGAACCTAAGGAAGTAAATAAAGCTGGTTGTTTGATTATTTTTTGTGCTTTTGAGCAACAATTTCAATTAATCGAATTGGCTAAAATTTTCGGCTTTAAAAATTATATTCCATTAACTTTTTATAAAAATTATAGTCCACAAGTATTAAAGGCGAATATGCGAATTGTAGGAAATACAGAATATGCCTTGCTTTTTTATCGTGATAAATTACCGAAATTCAATAATAACAAAAAAATGATTTTTAATTCAATGCCTTATGAAAGAGATACAGCGACATTAAAAATTCACCCTACACAAAAAAGCATATGGATATTAAGAAGGCTTATAGAATTATTTACAGATGTAAATGACGTTGTAATTGACCCTTGTGCAGGCAGCGGAAGCACTTTAATCGCATCCGCTCAAATAAATCGTAGGGCGTATGGCTTTGAAATTAAGAAAGATTTTGTAAATGATTTTTATAATAAATTGTATAAAAATATACAACGAGATTTATTTGCTTATATGGTGGGGGACAAAAATGGCGAAATATCACAACATTAAAACCGTTGTAAACGGTATCACCTTTGACAGCAAGCGTGAAGCTTTTTACTATAATTTGTATAGAAAACTAGAAAAAGCAAAAGAAATTTTTAGCTTGCAAAGACAAATACCGTATGTATTCAAACTCAATGGCAAGAAAATTTTCACATACAAGGCAGATTTTCAATATACAGATACAGACGGCAAAACACATGTAATAGACGTAAAAGGAGTTTTAACTCCAGTATTTCGTCTGAAAAAGAAGTTGATTGAAGCCCAACACAATATTGAAATTGAAATCGTTAAATAAATAGGAGATTGAATAAATGAACAAAGATTATATTTGCTATTTTATAACAATGTTAGCAGCATTTGCAGCAATTTTTACAACAATGATAATGGTTATAAGTTTAACAGATGCTAGAACTCAACAAGCAGAAAATCTAGTAATAATTGAACAGCTATGCCACTTAGATAAAACAAGTTATTGGTGTAAAAAATTATAAAAAAGGGAATAATAATGGAATTAAAACCACAAACAATAAAAATGATGCAAACACTCGCAGAAAATGGAATTGGAATTAAAGAAGCCGTTTTTATGGCGATAGGAATTGTTATTTTAGTGATAATTTTGGATTTTGCTATGATTAATGATCATAGTAGTGAAAATTTTGTCATTAGGTGGGAACTAAACAAACGACTTAAAGATTTCTGTAAGGAAAAAACATATTCTAATTCAAATGTAAAGTCAAAGCAAGAATATAACTACGAATACAAAAAGTGTTTATATAAATTACAAAATGCCAACGGTAAAAATACAGAAAAGGTAATATTTAATGGAATCTAAAATTTTTTGCCTTTAACAAGAGGTTGAGCCTTAACAGGTTTAACCTCTTTTTTTTGTGTTTGTACAGGGTTTGAAACGTTTTCAACGGTTGTTGAAACTTCTTTATTAACGTTGCTAACACTCTTTGTAACGATTGCAAACGTTACACTAAAGGTTATTATAACTATCAACAACGCTACTAAACCGATTAGACATAACGTTATTACACGGTTGCGTTCTTTTAATGTTTTATTCTCCGCTAATGCTTGTAAATACTCTTTCTCCTTTGTTTTTTCAGAAGTTGTCAAAAGGTTTATTTGGTTATCACGGTTGCGTAACTCATTATACATAGTTTCTTGCAACGTTTTAAAATCGTTTATGTAACGTTCTGTAAACTCAAGTAACTTATCATTGTGTTTTTGTTGTTCCATTGGCTCAATGTCAATTATATCCTCGTTTTTATGGGTATCATAACCACTAGATGAAACGTTGTTAAAACCCTTACTTAACCTTTTTTCTTTCTCAAGTTCTTCATCTGTAAGTAATATCTGCATTACACCGCTATCTGAAACAACTTCATAAACGTTTTTATACCGTTTCGTACCTGTTTCACCATCAATAACCTTTATCTTCTTGGAAATTGCAACACGTGAACAACCTAAAATGTCCGCCAATTCTTGAATAGTAAACCTTTTTTTCATTTAATCAATCCCTTAATATAATCTATTACATAACGTTTAATTTAACGGTTTGAATCCGTTACAAAACACTCTTGACAGATATTTAACATAACCATATCATGATGTAAAGAGCATGATTTAAAAGCATGCCTTGAAAAACTAAATAATAAAAAAGACCTCTCAAACGAGAAGCCCAAACAAATTTAAATCCAAAAACAGTGTAACACGGCTTTTCCTTGAGGGCAAGTGTAGAATGCAAAAAATTAGGGAGAAGAGTGTATGAAAAACTTACAAAAAGCTGAAACCCATGCCACACATGGAGTTTCACAATTCGAATTAAGCAAAAAAGTTCTTAACAATCTTTACAAATACAATTTAAAACCAGTAACAAAACTTGTATTGTTATTCTTATGCGATTGTTATAATCCTAAACACGGTGAAATGTTTCCAAAACAATCAACCATAGCTCAAAAATTAGGGGTTTCAGAAGTAAGTGTTATTAGAGCCATCTCAGAGCTTCACAAAGAGCGTTTAATTATTTCAGAAAGGAAAGGGGTCAACAGATACACATTCACTCCAAAAATTTTATCTGAGCCGCCTATAAATGAACAAAACAAAATGATAGTTCAGACAAATCAAAAAGATAGCTCCAAACCTATCAAAAAGATAGCTCCATGTATAGAACAAAAAAGAGAAACAAAAAAAACAACAACCATAGAAGATTACAAAATTCTAAAACAATATGCTATTAAAAGAGGAGCTAAAAACATTCAAGCTTATATCAATGCACTAATAAAACTAGGAAGTGCAGAATCAATAATCAAAGAATACAAGCAAATACAAGCAAACGCTCAAGGAATGATTGAAAAAGCTCAAAGAGTACAAGAAGATTTAGAGTTTGCTCGAGCAAACAGGGCTGAAAATGTTCCGTCTGATTTCTTTGAAAAAGTTAAAAACCAAATAAAAAACTCTGTTGAATAACAGAGTCAAACGAAAGTTGATTATAAAAAGATTCAATTACTTTAAATTCTTATAGTACCATTGAACTTTACCACGGATAAAATCACCTATTTTATTCTGTTCAACGGTAGGATAAGGAGGTAAATACACAATATCAATCTTGCCTGCACTTGTTGTCTTTGGATGTGATTTTCCAAATTCATAATGCGTCAGAATTGTTTGCCGAGTGATTGCAATATGGTATTTTTTGCAAAGCTCGGCAACAAGTTTAAAACAACGCTCAACTTGAGCCTTAGTAAGTGGATATTGTCCAACATTTGCACGGTTTTTAAAGCCTAACATACCACACATAGAAACACCAATTGAGCCAGTATTTCCACCGCCTGTGTGCTGTGCATATTTTCCGTCTGTACAGTCAAGGTTATCTTCTGGCTTGTATTTACCTTCAATAACTAAACCTTGTCCATTAACTAAATAATGATAATCATTAAATTCTTTATTATTAGGTTGATAAACACCTGCTGTCCAGTGAATGATGATACGTTTCATAGCCCCTACCTACTTAATAAAAACTTCTTTCAAAAATGACAACAACCAAACAATGACACCGCCTAAACCTCCATAAATCCAACCCAACCATTTTTTATCATCTTCTGTTTCTTGGATAAATTTTTCAATGCGTTTGAGTCTTGTTTCGTGGTCTTCTAAATTTTTCAAATTACGTTCTAAGATATTTTTTATAACTTTAATATCTGCGTACATTTCTCTTTGCTCTTGTGCTGTTAATGTCATTTTCATATTTCCTTTTCTATTCCTTTCTTCAATTTAACAAAGATAAAAACCGCCCTAAAAAAGGGCGGAGGGAGTTATTATTCTTTTTCTCTGCGACATCTTTTGAGCCGATATGACATTCATATTCTTGACCATCCATAAGAACAAGCATAAGTTTTGGCATAGATTCAGCGAACATATCCACCATTTTTTTATCAAAGTCTGGATGTTCTGCTCTTATTTTCTGTATTCGTTCTTTCATACGACCTCCTATGCGTTACACTTACAATATGGGGTATCAAAAAGAATTACATAAGGTGTTCCACTTGTAGGAACTACGTATGCACCCCTTGAACGTCTTGGCACTCTATTACTCAATACTGGTAAAGAATACCTATTTAACAAACTTACAGCCGTTCCGTTTATAATAATTTGAACTGGTAACGGGCTACCTGTTACAACATTTGCAACGGTTTTACAACCCGTTTTAAATACAAAATTATCTAAAGAACTTCTGTCATTTGAATTAGTAGTGGTTAAAGCAATATTTGTGTCAGCAATTGTTACTGTTTCAACAAGTAAAGTATTTCTATCATTACACGTCATTATTTCCTCTTTCTTTTTCAAAAAGAGGGAGCAAAGCCCCCTCTTCAAACCTACGCAAAATTACCGTTGCAACCTGAACAACTGTTTACACCATTATAAGCATAATAGCTTGATTGGTATGGTGAACAAGTCAAATAAGCTGGAATTGGAGTAGGTCTTAATGCATTTACAATATTAGATGTCTGAGCAACTTGAGAAAGATTGAAATTTGCAGTCTGAATAGCTTGACCTTGTTCAGCAATCTTATCTCTCAATGCTTGGATTTCTGATTGTGTTAGCAGATTTCTAGTCTTGTCACCGTCCTCTTTAATCGCATTTACAATATCGCAAGTGTTTTTTGCATTTTCGTATCTAACCGCATCTATATTGCGATTTGTTTCACAGCAACACTGTTGAGCAGCATAGCGATTTTCTGCAATACTTGCATTAGTTGTTGAAAAACCTTGACACAAATCACGTTGTAATAGATTTTGCATTTGTAAGTTGTTTGTATTCATAGCATAGAACCCATCACAAAGGCCGCTATTAATACCTTCTAATTTTCTTAAAATGTTTTGAGTGTCAAAGCCTTGTTGCATTTCTGCTTGAGTTAATCCATTGCCATTTCTTCCGAAGCCATTACCGCCAAAACCAAAAATAGCAAAAATAAGGATAACCCAAATCCACGCACCGCCTGCCATTCCAAAGCTATCGCCATAACAGCCGTAACCGTTACCTAGTTTATTATCAACAACAGCTCCAACGTCTGCCGCTGATAATGGTTGTGTTTCCATAAATTACCTCTTTTCTTATTTTTTACTGCCTTTCAAAACACGCTCTCGCACTAGCTAAGCGGTAACTTCGCATTACTGCGGTATATTCAATCCGAATTGACTAGCTAATTTATTCAGGTTTATATTTTGCCCTTTAGCTAAATTTTTTGCGTATTGTTCTAATTGTTGAGGGGATTTTCCCTTAATGATTTGCATAATTTGACCAAATCTAGGATTATTTCCGTAAACTTGTTGCAATAAGCCCATTGGATTTTGAGAGTTTTGCAACATTCCTAATAGTTGTAAAGGGTTATTTAGCATTTTTACCCCCCTTTACTTTTTGTTCTTCTACTGGTTGACCTAGTAGAGAATATAAGCCGTCTATTTTATCACTAAGGGCTTTTAAATCTTCTTTGTATGTATTTATACCTTTTTTAAAGTCTGTTGTTGGCTTTACTACCTTGTTGAAAATTACAAAATCTGCTCCGCCAGTTTCTAAATTCGTTCGTTTTAAATAAATTTCGTTAGCTCCTGCGTTATAAAAAAAAGTTGGAGTTCCCAAAGTATCAACCATAAAAGCGGTTGCCTCTTCTTTATTTGTAACTGGAATTATTGTTAATGTTTGTTGTTTTGTTTGTTGTATAGGCGTTTGTACATATTGTGGATACTGTTGTTCTAACTGATTTAATCTTTGTTGAGCATTAAACATTGGGTTATTGTATGGATTTCCCATTCCGTAATTTATCATAAAAAAATACCCTCCATATCTTCTAATATAAAGGGTTTTCACACTAAGAAAGGATTGATTTTTTGTTTATTTGGCTAATCTTTTAAGCACAAAAGATTAACCAAAGTATTACCTACTTTCGTTAAGGCAATATTTCGGTAATTGTTATATGTGGATACTGATATATTCAGCTTTTCACAAGTCCATAGCCTTAATTGCTTTTGGCAAAAGGAATATATCATTATTTTATGTTCTATTTCTGTAAGGTTTGATTTTTCAAATATACCTCTTAATGTACTCGATTTTAACAGTTTTAGTATTTTCTTTAAATTTTCCACTAGCTGATTCTCCTTGATTAAAACCAGCTATTCTTAATTTTCTTTATTATATTAAATTCTTATTCGGCTTTATTCCAACCGCAAAATTTTTGGAAGTTGTCAACGGAATGAAACATTAACCACCTATTAAATGCAGGAACTCCAGAAACATATAACAATCTTTCAAATACTCTATCGGCAAAATATCTATCATTATTTACGTACTTATGATTTTCGCAAAGGACATCATGTATCAATGACGGAATCAAAAATCTAGGGTCTGTTTTTGAACCTATCAATCTCCAAAACATTCTAGGAATACTCGCTCCATCCCACGTATAATTTGCAGGTATAGAAAATTTGTATGAATGATTATAATAATCTTTCAATACTACTTCTAACTTTTTCAAGTTAATAAACGGTTTTTCTTCAATTTCTTTTTTCTCTTCTTTACTCATCCATGGCGTAGAATATCGCATATCAACGTGTGGAGTTATGCTGAAATAAATTTCAACATCTCCATCTTTATACCATTCAATCATTTTTCAAAATCTCCAATTTATATAAAAACTATCCATTGCCTATTTTCTATTTTGTAGGCCAGTATCAAAATCTTTAACCTTTCCGTTAATTTGGATAAGCAGAAACCCACCAGCCTTTTTTACCTTGATTACTTGAGTTTGCTTTTTATTAATTGGCTGTTTTTGCAAAATTGCAACAGCTCCAGATTTTTCAATTTCGATTACTTGCGTAGGAGCTTCATTAAGTCCTGTTAAATCTTCGGCACGACAGATTGTACCTAAACCAACCAAAACGCTTAATAAAACGCTTGCTAACAATACTTTTTTCATTCTTTTATCCTTTCACTTTTTCGCAAACGGGGTACAGTTTGTACCCCAATTTGAACCCTGCCATTTTAGACAAGGCGGTTGTAACTCTTGTATTCTTTATAAACCTTGCCATTGCTGTAATATCTCAAGATTGATTTTACCCAATTACCGAGTTTATCTCGTAAGCTCAATAGTTTTGTAAATTTCTCATCACAAAGATATTGAGTTTGAATAAACACTTTGTCACCGTTGTTCAACTGAATATTATCAATTTTTCTGAATGAATGGGCTGTATCTTTAATTAGTTTCTGATTGTAATTCATCTTGAACGGTATTGGCATTGTCTGTTGTTGTGTCGGTATTATCATCTTCTATTTTCTCCAATGTGATTTCCAACGTTTTATCTTCTGTAAGAGTTAGGACCTCTTCTACTGATTTGTAGCCCTCACAGTCGATTTTATAAGTTACTTGCGAACCATAAGGCATAGTAACTTCTTTTTGTTCAATGTCGTTGATTGTGACGGTTGATTTTTCTGGAACAACATTAATTGTTAACTTACATGTTGTTAAATAGTGGTAATTCTTCGTTTCAAAAAATTTATCAAGCATTGCACTCGTAATATTTAAAGCGGACCCTAACATATCAAAGATTGGATAACCTCTGTAAAATTCTAAAGCTTCATCAAAACGGTTTAAGTACAAAGCCTTAGTCACTGCATCAAGTTCAGTTTGTTCAATCATTGCTCGGATTTGTGCTTTGCCTAATCCCTTTGCAAGAATAAGTGCTTCAAACACATCCCCACGTGTCATAGAGAGTTTATCAAGTCTTTCACGTTCCTTTTGTTTTTGTTCTTCTTCATAGTTTGGATTTTCGACAATCTCACCCTCTACATATATAAATTTTTCAGGCTCTGCACGATAAGCATTATAAACCTCTTCTGTCACCACTATGTTCTGAACTTCTTCATTTACAGTAGGACATTGTCCACAACCGTTTATTTTACCATTTTCTAAAAATATATAATAAGTCATTTTACCCCCTTAAGCTCTTTGCCCTAATTTTCTATACCCTTTAATTGACACACTTACTGTTGAAGTATTATTACACCTATATATTAGTTTTAACACTTTGTTAGGACCAACAATAACAGGAGTAGTACTCACCCCTTGTAACGCATAGTTAGTAGGCGTTCGTATAAAGGCTAAGGAATAATCATTTATCTCATCAACAGAATATGTACGTATATCTACGTAATTGCCAGCTATATTATTTGTGATTACTACTCCTTGAACTAATACCTCATATTGATTATTATCTTGGGGCAAGAATGAACTTAAATCATAGCTTTTAACATTTTCATACCATGATGCACTTGTAATCTTTAAATTCTCAGCTAGTACAAATTGGCTTCCGTTCCACTTACCATCAATTTCTGATTTATCCGCCTTCTGTTCTTGCATTCTTGCAATATTTATTAAATCCGTATTCTGGAGTGTATCACCTACGTAGTAATACAAGTTGCCATTACCTTTAGCGTAATAAAATCTAAATCTTGACAGCTCACTTCCATCAAACAATATAACATAAGACTGGTTTTTGTTTATAGGTATAAAAACCATAGCATTACTAGCTGAAGTAAAAGACCTGGTAGATACCCCATCTCCGTTACTATCCTTTAAAACAATAGACGCCTGAGAAAAAGAATTGGAACCTTTGTTAGAAACAAGAGTCACAAACCCATTCGCTGGTGCTACGTAAAGCGACTCACCTAAAGTTAAATTCTTGTATTTATTACTTAGTAAATTTTCTGAACCGTTTAACGTAGGTAGTATAAAGGTTTGATTAGCTTGGTCAACTATTAAAAAATACGGATTCGTAGTTGTGACATCATATTTTGTATCTCTAGAGGCTGTTACCCTCTTGTTTTGTTGTAATGGATTGTGAAATGTTATACTGGAATTAGCACTGTCCACAGATTCAATATTACCAATAAACATCCCACTTATAGTTCCATATACAGGGTCACCTACTTTTGGAACTTCGTTTATTGTGGCATAGTGATAATTAGTATCCTCAGTATAGCCGTACATTTTAGGCCCAGTAATATAACCAGCCCCAAACGGTTGACCAATATTTGCAACAGCCCAATTATAAAAACCAAGGTAAGTTGTACCACTATTTGTTTGACCTTCGGATTTTAACCATGAAAGATTATCTAAAGTCATATCACCAACGTATTTACTATCACCATATGAATTGGTGTTATTTACTTGGTAATTGTTAATAGGTCTTTCAGCTTCTTCCACCCCTGTATTAACACAAATTACGTAAGGGTATTGCACCGTTTCTTGTTGTACTGGTGCGTTGTCTTGATAGGTTGACGATGAACGGGAAGCGTCAAATGAAGCGCCAGTATTACCTGTGCCAGTACTGCCATTTATAGCTACAACAGCTGAGCCCTCTTCTTTCGGAGCAAACGCCCCAGACGTATCATTTACGCTTAGACCATTACCTCCCTTCGGACGAAAAGACCCTTTAATATTCGGCAAACTTTCATCTTTAATCAATCCAGCTTTAGATAAATCTGTTAAACCATTGATGTTTATAATTGCTGGTAAACGTATTGTACCAGCTTCATCATCTATAACAAATTTACCACATTGACCTAGTTTACTTGCTGTTTTTATAGCTTGCCATTCTTCTTCGGTACAAACAAGACTGGTATTTAATGTTGCTTTTTTATTTTCACTATCCCAACCAACACGTTTTTTAAGCTTTTTTGTAACATCTTTAAATTGAGATTGGATAATAATTTGCCCATTAGCAATTCTTCCTTTATTTTCGGATTCATCACAAAATGGATCAATATAGATTTCTAGTAGCTCTCTTCCTCCGCCAGAAATAAATTCTTTAGTTTCTCCATCTGCATTGATATAATAAAGTTTATCATCTTGCATGTAGAACCCAGTTTTTTTAATATTAGAAACTTGTTCAGCTCCTGCAATTGAAACATCTGAAATAGCAGTAGTTTTAGTATTCGATATTTCTTCAATCGAAGAAATTCTATTTTCATCAATTGCAGACATAGACTGTTCTTTATTTGCGGTAATATCTGCTATTCCATTTGTGATAGTAAGTTTCGCAGATGTTTTCAATTCAGTTATCGAACTTTCTGCCATTGTTTGCTTAATCTTAACCGCATTAACAGACGTTGATTCTTGTTTTTTTATATCAGATATTGAAGTATCAAACTGTTTTTGTAAACTATCAGATTTTGCTTGTGCATTGGTATTATAATCCTCAAGCCCTGTTGCTATGCTTTGTTCTAATTCTGTTTTAGCCGTTGCAATATCTGTAACGGCTCCATCATGTTCTTCTTTTGATTTAAGGGCGTAATGCTTGGCTGAATATTCTGTATCATCTACGGTTGAACCTAGTTTATTAGCCCAATCTTTGGCAAGCAATTCAGATTCTTTCGCATCATCAGCATGTTTTTTAGCTAACTGCTCAAAATATTGAGCAAAGTTATTACTTATTTCAACTTTGTTATTCCCTTTACTTGGTTGAATTTTAATTTCGTTATTCATTATAACCCTCAACTATTTTTGGATAAACCTTAATATCACCTTTATAAGACGTGTTAATAATAGAGGTGTCCTCATACGCTCCATCTTCTGTCCATAGTTTTATGCCGTATTTATACGTTGCAAAATCGTCACCTTCTGGAACTGTCCAAAAATTGGTATAACCCCCTGTGAGTGTAATTTTTACCTTATCAGAATAATTGGCAATAACTTCAACCTCATCACCAATCTGCCTTCTATCTTCATCTTGCACACCAAAGGACACATGGAGATTTTTATCAGTTGGTAAGTTTGTTATGTTAATGTCTCCACTATCGCCCTGTACAAGTGTAATCGTACCTTTCTCATCAATATCAAACATTGTTATTCGCTCCATATTGTTCAAATAAATTGTCTAAGTCTTTTTCAGTAAGATGAGGTAAATATCGAGTTAATGCTCCGACCAAATTTTCATCACCCCTATAAACCCTTTCGCATAAGTTCCACGCTACTTTGTAATCTTCACTTGAATTTACAATTGCCATCAACTTATCGTAAGTAAATTCATTAGGTTTAAGAACGTAGTTAAAAAAATCTTGCTTTGTCATATTTAGTCTTGCGATTCTCTCTTTTTCTTCTCGTTCCTTTTGTGCTTCGGTTTTCATAGGACATCTTGCAGCTAAATACCATTCGTAATCAATATCGGACTGTTTAACATCTCTTTTCTCCATTCCGATTTCTTCATAATATTCATCAGAACAACCAGCACCCAACATAACAAGTCCTGTTTTTTCATCTACAATTTCGCAATATTTCATTACCATTACGCTGTTCTCCTATATACATTGACCACAAAAGCTGGCGGTTGAACCGTTCCAGAACTACCAAACAAAGAATTTGAACGTCTTGCGTTAAAGTTCACATTTCCGCCCTGTTTATCATCAGACCGACCACCTGACCACTGCTGACCTGATGTTGTTTGTGCAAATGCACCGTTAGAACCTGCATAGTTTGTTTTTGTGTTACCATCTATGTTTGGTAACCCTGCCGCAATAGTTGTATTAGCATTAGACCCATTACCGCACCATAACGCACGCCCTGTTCCCACTAACTCCCACTTAGAATTAGTGATAACAGATGCCATAGGACAACTATTATTTGCAGTAATATAGATTGACCCTACTGGGTACAAAGTAGCAAACATTGTATTTAATTGAGATTGCACGCTTGAAATATTACTCTCAATTTTACTTGCAAGGCTTGTAACCTTGTTTTCTAAATAATGGTTATTGCTGTTAGTATCATCTGCCTTAAGAACCTCCCCAGGGGAAAACTCTTTCAGAATATTTTCATCTGCCATATTTCACCTCTTAAAAAGATTATGGCAGTTTACAAAACTGGCTTTATGTGATAGCATGCAAGCACAAAGGAGGGTATATGAAAAAGATTTTATTATTCTTTTTAACCTTGTTAATGTCTTTTTGCCCTGCATTTGCGGTAAATAAAGATTATTTTGAAATTTACGAAAAACAATATTTAAATACTAAAAGAATAGATTTATACAAATCTCTTGATATTGTTTCATTTTGGGTTAAATCTTTAAATAAAGAACCTAAAAATAAAGAATATTGGCTACCAACTGCTTCTGGTATTCCCATTCAATGGTGGTACACTATGAGTAATATTCAAATTGATTGTAAAAACAATAAATCTAGAACTAGAACCCTTGTTTTTTATGACCTAAAAGGACAGCCAATAGACCAATCTGATGATGTTACAGAATGGTCTAATATTGTTCCAGATACTTATGCAGATGGATATTATCGTTTGTTTTGTTTAGTTCCTTATGATGAAAATCCTATCTTTACTCGCTGAACGGTCTAGTAACTCCATAAAGTAATTGAATTATACTAGGATTAACATTATCACGCAAATTGTTTAAAGTTTTTACAAATCTTGATTTATTTATAGCTCTTACCATTCTTAATGTTGGATCGATAAGTAAAGATTTTGCTAAATCGGTTACACCACCAAAATTACGCCCTGTTGTAATACTTTTGTTTAAATCCATTGCTGCATTAATATCATCAACAGTATTTAAAAACGGCTCTGAACCATTAGCAACAAGTATATTTTCAAGGTCTTTAATATTTCGTCCTGTATTACCTTTTGTAACTGTTGAATTATAATTTTTTAATGCACTTGATGCACTGTCAATATTATTGCCAGTTTTCAATATTCTATTTAAGCCTTCATTTTTTTGAAAACTACGTAAATTAGCAAATTGTCTGTTTGCTTTTTCAAGCTCTGGTGACAAATCGCTTAACCTCCGATTATATTTATTATAAATTTGTTCTAAAATTGGATTTTGATAATTCCTAGCGGTTTCATCACTCCAATTAACCATGTGTCCAATTTGTTGTTTAGCTTTTTGTAAGTCAATAGGTGAAATTGTTTGAGTTTTATTATAAATAGTATCTAAATCGTTACCTAAACGCTCATAAAATGAACCTTGAACATCTTCTGGTAAATTTTTAACAATATTATATAAATCATCACCAGCTTTGACATATATATTTTGGTCATTTGCATTATTAACGACATTATTTAATAATTGCCTATAACTTAATTCTGCTTCGTTGATATTACGTGTTAATGGATCAATATTATTAGTAATGAAATTATTATTAACAATATCATTATATGCAGTATTTATTAGTTCTTCTGCCGCTTCTGGACTAGCATTTTCACCATTGTAATTATAATGATTATAAATTTGACTGCCTAATTCTCCTGTATTCGCTTCCTTTTCCGCTAGCTTTTCACTTTCTCTAAGTAACATATCCAGTTTTTCAGATTGTGTTTTTACTCCTCTATATTGAGGGTCATTAAGACGAGATTTTACCCAGTTACCATCTTTCCCCAATGCACGACCAACAATATCGTAGGCTTCGGCTTGTTTTTCTTTAGAAAAATACGGATTTTCTATAAAATTAGTTGTTATTTCTTTGTCTAATCCTAATGTTGCTCTAGGGTCAGATGTTCCACCGCTTACTAACTCATTCAAATTACGCTCTAAGCCACCAGTCATATTTCTCGCAGGATTAATTAGTTCTCCTCCGTATTGGTCAAAAGTAGATTTTATATCGCTTTTTAAATCTTCTAATGGAACTCTATATTCATTTCCACGTAAATTATCTATTGCATCATTAACGGCTTGTCCTCTTTTAGATAACAAGTTATTATAAGCATTACGCACATTTTGAGTAGTATCTAATAACAAACTTTGAGCTTGGTCTGGGTTTAGGTCTAAGGCTCTTGAATTAGGTTTAATAGCTTGTCGGATTGTATCAGTAGAAACTCCAGCAATACTTGCTCCTGCTCTTGGCAATAATTTAGAGATTGCAGCACCAGTTAAAGGCATAGCCGTACCTAATGCACCTCCGCCTAATGCTCCGATAGTTGCACCTCCGAATCCGTTCCCACCTTGTCGCAAATCTTCAACACCGCCAATTAAACCGCCTTGATAAGCATTTGTCAAAACACTATTTCCGATTTTAGCCCCTAATCCTGCACCCTGAAAAGCTTTAATTTCAGGCAATCCAAAAGTAATAGCTAAATCTGTACCTAATGCAGATGCTTTACCCATTCCTTGCGGTTTATCGTCAACCCAACCATAAGCCTTGTCAAGCTCTTCATCTGTTAGAGGTTTTTTACCTGCAAGCGGTCTTAAAACTTTATTTGTAAAACTTTTACCAATTTCAACAAAAGGAGCTGAAATACTTTGTAATCCTCCTTTTAATCCTTGCAAAATAGGGTCTTTTCTCCTCGATTCCGCAAGTATTTTTAGTCCTGTTTCTTGTGGATTTGTTTTTATATCTTCTTTTGCTTTATCCCAATCAAATGTGATGCCACCTGTTATCATCCCATTTTGTGGGGTTAAAGGCTCTCCGCTATCTTCTGAACTATTATCTTGTGAATTATTATTTTCAAAATTTTGAGTATTAAAACTCTTTAACTTAGTATCAACTTTAGCCCTTATTTCTTCATCTGATAACCCTTCATTACGGCAGTAGTCAACAGTATTTTTAATATCATCTTGTGTTATACCGTTGTCTTGAAATTGTTGTAATTCATCATCTGACAAGTAAACGCTCATATTTTATGCTCCTATTTACATTCAGTATAAATCATGCTAAATTGGGTATAAAGGATTGATAATGAAGAAATTTTTATTTTTATTATGTTTTATTTTATCTGTTCCATGTTGTGCTTCCGAAATATCATCAACTTTCAAATTAAAAGCTCTACACGAAATACAAAATGGGGAAATAAAAAAAACCTCTGGAGAATATACAAAAATTTATACTATAGAGGGGAATACTATTTGTCAAATAGCAAGCCAAAATCAACATTATAAAGACTTAAACGATAACAATAAAAAATGTTTTAATTATATATATGTTCCTACACTGTATAATACTGGGTATTTTCTCGTAATAGATAAAGGTCAATACAGAAATGCTATTATGCAATTCTCAGCCGATTTTAAAACAATGACTTTATTTCAATTCAATGAGCTTGATACTCATTGTACTATATGGCACGGAATAACGTTTTAAAAAGCCCTACCGCCTTTATTTTTATGTAAAATATCAACTTTTGGTAACCCATAAATCTTATTCAAGGCATCAAATTTTGCTTGTGCCTGTTCGGGAGTATCAGTTATACTTGGTAATGTTTTCCGCCATCTGATTATATCATTATCTGACAAGTTTCCTACCTCTCCATTTGCCCTGCTTAAACTTGTTGCCAATGCATCTGCAACAGAATCATAAGCAGTAACCTGTTGAGAACCAACACCTAATTTATAAAGCCCCTTATTGATGAGGGCTGTAGATTTTTGTCCGCCCTTAAAAGCAAAATTTTGAGGTAGGCTAGAATATAACTGTGCTAGTGAGCTTATTTGTTGCCCTGCCTTAATTTTAGCCTCCTGTTTTGTTTGATTTTTAGCTGCTCTGTCGAGTGCTTTATTGTAATTATCATTATTAAGTCGTGCATATCCTAACCCTAATTGAGCATTATTGTAGGCTCTTCTTTCTGCTCTATCTGCTCTCTTATCTTCTAAACTTGCCTTTTGATACCAACGGTTAAATTTTTGTTGTTCTTCTTGAGCTTGCAATTGTTCTTTTCTCATTGCGTTCATTATTTCATTTTGTCTTTGTTGATTGCTCAACATCATGTTTCTATAACCTGCGTTATCCCTAAGCTGTTGAGCTTGTACCATTGAGCCGAAGGCATTTCTATCAACATAACCACGTAAGCCGTCAATGTTAGCGTAAACTTCTTGCAATGCTTCATTTTGCTTGCTTGCGATTTTTTCACTAGCTAAAGAATTATACATATTACCAGCAATTGTAGCTCTTTCTTCATCTGTTTTTGCGTTCAAATATTCAGGACTTTGTTTTATATAATCTTGAATTTGTTTATCTTCCGCACTTGTCAACGTATTGTATCTAGGGTCATTCATAATAGATTGTTGATAAGTTTGTTTTAACTCATTTCTGTACAACTTATCGTTCATTCTGTTTGCTTGATTTTGCATTGTTGTTCCTGCACCATAAGCGAGCATAGGTAATGCGTCACCACCAGTTGCCCCAACCAGGCCACCAACAATTAAACCTCTTCCTAAAGGACTTTGAGCGAAACGGCTAATTGAGCCTAAGCCTTCACCTAATCTATAAGCAAAACCTTTTTTTCTGCCGTCTGGAGTTTCATTTTGTCCAAAATTATCAAGACTGATTGCATTGTTAAGATTTTCATTATAACCACCTGCAACATCTCTTAAAGCTCCGCCAACTCTTGGATTTTCCGAAATTGTGCTTGTAACTGGAGTATAATCATTGAACTTACCTTCTTTTGCTAACGCAATTTCTTCTGCTGTCTTTGGTGTGTTTATTTTGTTATCTGTAATGAATTGAGCAAGTTGTTTGTTTCCACTGTTCAAACCTTGTGAAACTCCTTGAATCGCTTCATCTGAAATCCCTTGTTTTTTCCAATCGTCAGTTTTTGCGGTAATCATATTAAATAATGGATTTTCAGTATTAATGCTATCAGTTGCTTGAGCCTGTTTCCCAAATAGCATTTCACCTACTCTTTGCCCAAAAGTAGGTTTTTTGTGTTCTTGCCATTGTTGAGTTGTTGCGGTATTATCATTATTTATCTGTACCAACGGCAATTCTTGAGAATGTGCCATACTTCCATCCGCTCTATACCCTGTACTATCCGCCAAAGGGTCTTTAACTAAAGGTTTAAAGTCAATAGGATTGTTATTTATTGTTTGTTTCTTCATTAAAAAATCAAATAAGTTCATTATGCCCCCTTGCTTGCGATAGCATTAGCTAAAAGCTTACTCCCTATTAAACTTGTTCCGCCTGTTGCTGCAGCTCCAGCAATACTTGCCCCTGCATTCATCAAATTACCCCACATAGCATTATTAGCGTTTTGTTCAGCTTGCCATTTTGACAAATTGTAATCACTAACATTTTTAGAATTTTGTTGTGAGCCTGAATTAACACCAGTAATGTAATTGTATAGAGTATTTGAAGTATTGAGCAAATTAGATAAATTATTAGCCTGTCTGTTATAATAATTGTCGTATAGGTCCGTAGTTTTATCTGCTAAGGTATCAGCGAAAGCATTGGTAGCACTCTGTAAACCACTTGAACGCATTAAACCACGATTAGCCAATTGGGATAATACAGAAGTATCATAATTTTGACTTACAGTTTTATTCAATTGATTTTGGTATGCCTTGAAATTTGCATCATTTGAGAAGTCGTTGCTCAACATATTTTGCAATGTTGAATTAACATTATTTCCAACTGTTCCCATCGTATTAGAAATCCAATTAGGAGCAGAATATGTTGTTCCATTTTCATCACTTGTAGATTTTCCATATAAATTTCCTGTATCGTAGGTTGTTTTGGCGTATTTAGGAGCACTTTTCTTGCCCATTTTTGAACCTCCATTTTGTTATTCCGTTATTGTCAGTATAAATCTTCTCAAATCCGCTCTTTTTCAATACTAAACTCGCTTCTTTTAATCGAGTGTATGAATAAATATCTTGTTTGAAGGAATTACAAACTGTCTTAACCGCTTCGAGATTGTCCTTAAAGTTTTTTCTAATACTTGTTCCGCTTAAAGTGAGTTCCCCATCTTCAACTTGAACCGTTATAAACCCCCTTAAAAAGCCTTTTAACTCGTCATAAAAGCAGAAAAGGTTAGGATTATTAACCAACCATTCAAAATCGTATTGTGAGGGCATAGGACGGCTCTCATACAATTTTTTAAACTCTTCCATATCTCTTATATGGTCAATAATCATCTTATCTGCCTTTAGTTTTTGTTTTGCCCTTTATATTTTTCATTTCAATAGAGTTAATAAAGAAACTTTGACCTTTTGACAACGTGAAAATACGAATTGCTAACGTGTACCACGTTTGAGGAGTAGAAACCTCAACAACTTTCTTCTTATACGTTGTTTCAAGTGCAAATCTGGCACTATCAAAAGTATTATTGATTTTAGCTTCGGAATCAGCACTTCCATATTCACCATTTGCTAAAACATTAACTTTGATATGCTTGGCTGTTTTTTCTTTACCATCTCTTATTAACTGAACCCAAAAATCATTGGTATAATTAGTGTCTAGCGTTATTAATAGCGGTGTTTTTTGTTTCTTCATATTGGTATTTGTACCGAGGTTTACCATGGTTGTTTCATAGCAACAATCGTAAAACTCACCGTTAAACGTATCATTTATATATTCTCTATAAATATTGCCGTTGTTATCTCCTGTTAATAACCCATTTTCAACAAAGCCAACACAATTTATCAATTGTTCAGTTCTTCTAGTCCATTCTTGTTGGTTATAATCAAACACAAGTATAGTATCGTTAATCAAGCACCATATTTCGTTACGTTCGCCAGTGATACAAGAACACATTTTGAACCTTTTTACATGATTAAAGTAACTTTGAACTTCTTTAGCTGCTGGCCCAGTAGGTCTTGTTTGTCCAGTATCGGTAATAGTCAAATAGTAAATATTTTTTTGGTTTTCATCATAGAAAAATAAGTAAGTATCGTGTTTGATAATACTTTCATAACTGAAACATCCATTCATTGCGGCTGTTTGCATTGATGAGCTTGTATCATTCGGAGTTGTATTCAAGAAAGTTAAATCATCTTTAGAAAAAATATACAAGCCATTTGTGAATGAGATAACTGCAGTAATTTTCTTTGAGAAATTAATATACCATGAATCGGCTACATCTTGCGGATTGTCATTCCATTTGTAAATATCGTTTTGATGTGAAGAATGTACACCGTATTCGCTTGCTACAACTAAAAAACCATTCCAATTAGTCATAGAAAGCCAATGTATGCTCCTGCCTAAATAATCTTTTGCAGTAATTGTTTTAACTGATTCACCATATTTGCTATCACTTGTGAAACATACTGTTTTTGCATCTACTCCGTTTGTAAATACAAAAATATCATAAGCAGTAGAAGTCATTGTTAAGCCGTTACTTTTCCCTGTAACGCTTAAATCATCAATAATTGAGGTAACATTACCTGCGGTATCAATATAAAACAATGTGCCTTTTGTTTCATTTTCGCCATAAATAAAAGTATAGGTAATGCCTTCTTGTTCACTTTCGTAAATTCCAATAACTTTGTAACCAGTAGGCAATGTTTTATATAACTGATTGCCTAAAGTTGTTCTAATCGAAACTGCATTTCCTATTTCAGATTGCACAAAGTCAACATTATTACACTTTATAGCGGAGATAACACCGCCTGTATTAACTCCGTTATATTCTCTTATACCTTTAAAAATTTGATATATTTGTGGGTCTATTCTATAACTCATAATTCAATTACCATATACACCTTGATTCAGTTCTAACTGGTCGGCAAGCCTTTTTAAAGTTTCTCCATGCTTCGTCAAACTCTTTTTTCATAGGAACATAGTTTTCATCTTCTTGGTCTTTGTTATTAGTTACCATTGTTCTAAGGACTAAACAATCCATAAACAAATATTCCAAATTAGAAGGCAAATTGATATAATCATCAGCCCTTGTAAACTCAAAAGCTTGTAATCCGTCTTTTGTTAATACTGGTTTAAATTGGTCATAAACTATCGTATATTTGTATTCATCATCAGGAATAGGATATAATCTAATTTTCTCGTTCGGATTTCTATAATTTACCCAATAACTAGATGGCTTGCCTGTTTCTTCCTTGTCATAGTCTGAATTGTCACCAATAAATGACAAATAAGACTTATCCTCAGCGTTATAAATAGCTGTAATTTGTCCGACTGGAAATGCTACACTTTCAGAATTAGGCGTTGTTGTAAAAGTTTTTTCTTTGCTGCGAAATGGAAAACTTTCAAGGTTTATAAGATACCTAAAAGCAATATTAAGCTCTGTAAGTGCTTGAACGGCATCATCATTACCAAAAACCATGTCGTCTTTATTAAATCCTGACCATGCACGATTCCCTAATTCTGTTAAAATTCTTTGTGCTGTAATTGTCATTACTCAACAACCTCAATTTTATATAATGGAACTTGTTCATCAATGCTATTTTGTTCATAAATAATAACTGATTTTGCACCTGCCATTAACTCTTCTTTAGCTTGTTGGTTATCAGAACCAAAAAACTGTTCAATCATTGTCCCTGCCATATCTGATGGCTTGTTTCCTAGTTGTAAATTAGTAACTTTATAACCAATTTGTTTATTAAATACATCATAAACTTCTTTTGTAATAACTTCTTCTGTTGCACCACATAGAATTTTATCCTCAATAGATGGTGTATTTTTTTTAGTTATTTTTTTCTTATCTATTGCCATAAATTCTCCTTTTAAAAGCGGTAGGGAGAAATAATCCCCCTATCGCTTATATTTTTTAACCTACGGTAATGTTTGCAGTTGCTAAACAAGTTGGTTGAACTGTTTTAGCACCGTAAACATACAAACCTCTAACTAAGTCAGAGAAACTGTCTTTATCTCTCAATGTATCCATTTTAACGATTTGAGATGCAAAAGTAATAGCTTCGGTTGTACCTGCCATAATTAAAGTTTTTTCAGTTGCTTCTTTTAGGTTTGTGGATTCTTTAATATCAAAACCTGCAAAAGTACCGATAGAACCCTTACGAATATTTGCATCACCAATTGCTGTTGCGTGTGTAAACTCGGTACATTTACGGATAATTCCGCCAATTTTAGGATTCACAACTAAGTAAGGACGTTTACCATCCGCACCTAAACCAGAGGCATCAATTGCATTTGCATCAGCAAGCAATGTTCTCAAATCAATCAAAGTGTCATAAGCATTTGTTTTAGTTAATGTAACTTCTCCCATTTGGTTTTTAGTTGCCGCATCTGCTGCTTTACCCAATAAGAATGTATCTTGAACCAAAATACAAGCTTTTTTAGCTTGGTTTAGATATTTTTGCATATAAGCAATGTTTGCTTGTACTTTTTCAATATCATCAACCATAAATGCAAAGTATTTCTTTTGATTGATAACTAATGTATCAGTTTCGCCGTCAAGTTTTTGATATTTAATTGCTTCTGCACCATAATCATTAACTGTAACATCCCCAATTTTTTGAATGTGTACAGTATCACCAGCGTTTTTAATTTCACCCTCGTAATCTCTGTTTACACAATCAAGCATTACGCCTGCATCATTAATTTTTCTCAATAATTCTTTTGACCATAGTTCAGGTTTGAATAAACCTGCTGCGATAGTTTTTGTTGTTGCCATCTCTTATTACTCCTCTTAACTTACTGTCAATAACTTATCGCCGTACTTTTCGTAAGCTTTTGCATATTCAGCATCAGACATATTCGCTATTTGTTCATAAGTTGGTAATTTATCACTGTTTACGTTGTAACTGTCTGCACCTTCTGCAATTACGGCACCTTGCTTAGTAGCTTCAATGGCTTTGTTTGCTTCGTATTCCTTGATTGCTTGTTCTTTTGCAAAATTTACAATGTTTGAATAAACATCTTGAAATACTTTCATATCTTCTGGAGTATTGATTAAACCTGTATTACAAAACATCTTTAATGCTTCAGCTTTGGGAGCGTTACTGTTCAAATCTGAAAGAAATTCTGCATAGTCAGTTTTTAGAGTTTCTGCCAATTTGGATGCGTTCATGTCATCAAATTGTTTGCGTTTTTCTGCAAACTGATTTCTAAGCTGCTGCTCATACTGTGATTTCTGTAATGCGATATTTTCAATCAAATCACTAGGGAAATAGCGTTTTGCTTCGTTCAAATACGCTTGATTTCCTGTGTTGTAGTAATTCAATAAATTTTGTCGCACGGTGTCAGTATATTCAGGGTTAATGTAATTCAAATTGTTTGCATAACATTCAAACTCTGCTACTTGCACCTTGTCAGAAATTTCAGCATCTTCCGCCGTTCTGAATCCCCTTTGCCTTGCTTGTTCAAGTCTTTGTTGTTCAGCCTTTTGATATTCAGTTTCCTTTTGCTGTAATAAGTCGTTGTATTTCTTCTCTATTTCAGCCTTTTCATTGAATACCTTTTGGCTTTCCTTGTAGCCTTTTTCAAGTTCTTCAACTGTTTTGTACTTGCCTGCATATAATGTAGGCTCGGTTTGTCCTCCGTCTTGCGTTTCTGTTCCTGTTTCAGCCGTGTTGACATCTGCACTAGGCTCTGCGGTTGAGGTATCTACGTCATTTGTAGGCTCAACAGTTGCAGAGGTATCTGTTACAGTCGTTTCTGCGGGTGTTGAAACTGTTGTTTCGTCTGCCATTAAGTCCTCCTAAGTTTTTCTACTTCACTAGGAATCCGCTTAATCTGTTCCAATAACTCACACATACCTTTAATTTCAGAGGCTTCACGTGCCTTGCAAGCATTAGAAGTAATGTAATCCGATAAATAAGTAACCAGATTTTTACCAACCTCTGAATTAAGCATATTGCGTATTAAAACTAGATTTTCACGTTCCATAAGGACAGTATGGCAGTTTGAAAAACGGGCATTTTCAGGGTTATAAAATTCCATACTCACTTAATTTCTGATACAAAGGGCTTTCCCAATTCACCGCATACGGCTCATTATTATAATATTTACTTTCAACACTAAAAGTCGGATGTATTTGAGTTTTAAATTCATCCGTTAAATGTCCATTGGTTGCTTGCGGTGATAAATTACCATATTTATTGTAAAAACCTCTTAAATCGTAATCCATACCGCTATCATTGGGTCTTTGTTGCGATTTTATAACTTGATAATCTATTTCTTTTTTAGTTGGTAAATCAGTTTTTGAAAGATAATCCCACAAACTCATTAAACTGCCCCCTGTTCTTGCATAGCCATTTCATCAGGTGTCATTTCTTGCGGTAATGGTAATTGTTCCTGTTGTGAATTTTGTCCTTGTGCTTGCATTTGTTGTATTTGTAACTGTTGCATAGCCCCTTGAGTAACTTGTGCAAAAATTGGAGCTAACTGGTCTTGTACTGGTTGCGGTAATTTTTCAACTTCTGACATTATTTGATGTATTTGCGTTTGCGGTACAAAGAATTTGTCAGTGTTATCAAAACCAATCATTTCAAAGCCTGTTGTCAGAATTTCGTGCCAATCAAGCATATTGAATAATTGTTCGTTCTGTGCCGTTCCTTGTGCCATTTGGTAAAGCTCATTAAACTTCGCTTTACGTTCTAATATTGCATTTCTATCTTCGTAGATATAATCATATTGAGCCTGTCTTATTGCATTTGTAATTTTATATTCAATTCTTTTCCCTTTTTCCTCTGCATAAACGTATTCAACACCATCTTTAAACATTGCTAAAAGCTCTGCGACTTTCTTAATCATAGGAATAGTCAAATCTTGATGAATAGTGTCTAATATCTTGCTTGCTTGTGAGCTTGAACCTTTATCAGCAAGGCTTAATTCTGTGGCTGTACGTTTAGTACTTTCAATATTCCCATACATAACATTTGATGTACTTGAAATATCTGCTAAACGCTTGCTAAATAAACCGATTAAATCTGAAACACCTTGACCACTAAAAGTAAACGCAGTAGGCATTGAACCGTTAAAATCATTTTTATACTTAACGTATTTACCAGGGGCAAGTAAAATATTCCCCTCTTTATCAGTATTATTTTCGTCTAATAAATCATCTTGAATCCAACAAGGCGGATTAGCGGTTAGCTTTTGAACATCGCAAGCTACATTGATTAGTTTTTCCTCGGCTTGAGCCATACCCATACAAGATTTTAACGGACTTATACCACGTTTTGTTTCAGGGTCAAATTCAATAGCACAAAATACAAACGGATTGATATACATAGGGTTTTCTTCAAATCGTGCAAGGAAACGACCTCCAACAACCTCTGCAACATAATTCTTGTATAATTTCCCATTGATTTTAAAATCACCGTGTGCAAATAAGACGGAGATTTCTCCTGCGAACTCGTTTTTATCACGAATATCTATTAAATCTTTGCTTTCTTCGCTTGTCGTATCTTTATCCTGTTTCAATTGGTCTAACTGGTCATCAGTCAACTGATACAACTTATTTTCTTTGATATTCTCTAAGGTATCAAATCGCTTGTAAATTTTGACTATGCTATCCCAACTATCATTATCTCTAATCTTCCATTTTGCATGGTCAAATACAAACATAATCGGCGAAATACTTTGCACTCTAGCATTTTCATAGTATGGAACTTCAACATCTTTCATTGGAGCTTCAACTGTTCCAACTCCCGCAGCCTTAGCAACAAGATTACGCAAAACAAAGCCAATTGATTTGTCTTGTCTTTTAACAACTTTTGACTTTTTTATCCAATCAACTTTAAATATAATTTCACCAATATCATAGAGATTATCTGTGCCTAGGTCATATTGCTTACCCACATCCATTTTATTCAAACTATCATCAATAGACGCTTTTTGCGGTTTTGAATTGTTTTCAGTTTCTTCGTCAGTTCCTCTTACATTAAACATTTGAGAAGGACTTGACCACATTTCACGCCATAAAACAGACTTTTGAGCACGTTTGATATTATACAAAGCGTTCATCTTATAATCAGATTTCCATTCTAAACCTTTTGGGAATTTTGTTTCGGGTTGGTTTAGATAAACTTCTTGCATTATTTTTTCTGCATCAGAAATTTGAGAACTCCTGTCATTGTCCCATGTATCATACCAACCTGCTATTTTTTTTGCTAAATCGTCTTTTTGTTCTTGTGAAAGCTCTTTGTTATCTTCGATAATCTCTTTTTTAATTTCCATACATTACACCTCTACGTGCATTGTAGAGGTTTTAAATACGGGCAATTGGGAAGTAATAATCAACAAGATAACTTGCTGCATCAAAAGGGTGTTCTAAGAATTTTAAATCACGTTCGTTTTTAATTTGAACATAGCTCGGAACATCAACAATATCTGTACCAACCTTGTATTTAAGATTGTAAATGTTATATAATAGCCTTTTGCACCGCTTATCCACAAATAAACGTCTGTTACCATTGTAATCCTTGACCATTGCATTAAATTCTGCAATTCTTGTTTTAATTGGAGGATTAAACTGTTTAAGATGAAATCTAATATTATTTTTTGGATAAGCCTTTTTCAAAGCTTTTTTAATAATTACGTAGTTGCTATATTCTGATTGTGTACTCCTGTTATCTCCAGAGGCATCACCATTAACAATAATATCTCCCTTATGATTAGGATAACGTTTAATTACTTCTTCAATTGTTCCTTGCGTGGTTGTATTTTCGAGAATAAATTCATCAAAATAGAAAACTTTATCTTCTGATTTGTGTGCAAGAATACAACTCATAGGGTCAACGTTAAAATCCCATGTTAAATGGAGTGGCAAATCTGAACAATAATTTAACTCTTTAATATTATCTGACGTGAAGTTTTTAACAATCAAACCGCTTGTATAGTCACCAAATTCACCTAATACGTTGATTCTATAATAATCTTCATCATAAGCTGCTTTCATATTCTCTACAAATTCTGGTGTTAAGAATTTGTTTTGAGTAGTAGGTGCAATAATTAACCTGTAATTCTTTTGTTTTTGTTGAACAAAATACTTGTAAATCCACCCTTTGCTAGGCTCGGGATTTGTGTGCCCAAATATCCTATATTTAAATCCTTTTTTTTTCCATTCAGGCTTAATTGTTTGTCGCATACGACCTAAAAGCATTTTAAATGTACTTTCTGGAATGTCTGACATTTCTTCTATCTCAACAAAGCCCAAATTTAAGGATTTTAATTTGTTCGGTTCTTCAAAATGCCTAAATAAAATTTCTGAGCCATTTTTAAATACAAGTTTACTCTCGTTTTTCTTGTAAGAATAATGCGTGCCATCAATAAAGCCCATTTTCTCTAAGTGCTCAAGATAAGTAGCAAGTGTAGTATCTCGTACTAATGGAAACGTTAAAGCACCAACAAGCCCTCTAATTCCTGCATATTTTAATGCAAGTATAATTCCCAACAATGAACCACAAAAAGTCTTACCCGAACCAAACCCACCCTGATACAATGCAACATCTAGGGAATATTTATGCGGAATGAACCAAAATTCTTTTTGAGCTGGTAATAATTCATATTGCATAATTAGATCCCTTTAATCTTAATTTCAGGCAATTTAATTTCTTCCGTTTGCAAATCTATTGCTTTACGTTGCGGATAACAATATTTCAAAAGTTCTTTATAAACAGTAACTTTCGTATCTTCATTTTCAGTAGTATGAGCAATATCAAGTAAACTTCCCACAATATCTTCTTTTTTCAAACGCTCTATAATATCAGCAGTACGTTTGTTAGGCGTTCCTTTTTTTCTCCCTCCTGTTTTAACTATACGTCCATTTTCATCTACTTTAGACATATTATAACCTTTCACCCCTTTTCAATCTTCGTAACAAACCAATATGAGCCTTTACACGTTCAGCAATCGGTAATAGCTCTGTGCCTTTGATTTCTAATGTGTTTCCTAGCTCGTCAAAATGAATAGTGTAACCTTTGTTGTTTAAATCTTTCAATCTACAAATGATAGCACTTTCAGCAAGTGTCAAATCATTTTGATATTGCAAACGGTTTATAACCTCTTCTTTAGCCAATAATGGATTAAGATGAGCATATTCGTATAACTTTGCATAAAGCTTGTGTAGTGTTCTGATTCTGAAAATATGCCTTTCATCACCTAATGGCTTTTTATTCCCTACATTATCTCTGACATAACAAAGTTCTTTAATCTCTTCTCTTTGAAAAACTGTGTAACCTTTTAATAGCTCTCTTTCTTCAACGGATAACTTGCTCTCGTCCTTGTTAACAACGGCTTCCATCAATCTATGATACTTTGTTTGGTCAAACATATAAACGGTATAGAACTTATCCCAATCAGGCTTAAAATGAATACGTTTAGTTTTCACCTTGCATTCAAAAAGTTGCAGTTGTGCCATATAAATCAATCCCTAGTTAATAACTATTTTTATGATAAATGTTTTTGCCCTTCTTTAATATCAGATAAAAGTCTGAATTTTATAAATATTATTCAATTGACTAATCAAAAAAGTAGCTATTTGGATATATGGCTGTAAAAATGTTTTTAATATCTTAAAATGGGGGTGTTTATGTATCTAAAAATTGAAATAACAGATGAAAATGTTGAAAAAATCACCGAATTACGCAAAAATGGTGTGAATTTAACAGAATACGTAAATTTTTTAATAAAAAAGAGGGTTTATTCACCCTCTAAATCTCTCGCAAATAATAACCAGTAGTCTATCTTGTATAATCTAACTACCTTCTCTAATCTTTTAACATATTTAGAATCTGTATCAGGATTTTCAAGAATAAGAACGATACCAGGCTTCTTATTAGTCATTATGGAATAATATAGTGCTTGTCCTATGCTTTCATACACTTTAGGAGCAAAATCAAATTCTATTGCGTGTGTATCTGTCAGACAATCAACACGTGTATAATCAGGGAGTTGATACTCCATAACTCCATTGTGAGCATTGCACCAATACGCTTGATACTCTTTTTCAAGATGTAAATGTTTTGCTTGTGTTGGTAACATAACCAAAAAGCAAGTAATTATAAGTAATAGTAATTTCTTCATAGCCCAATTGTATAATAACTAGTTGGCTAATATCACCTAGCCAGTTGGGTAATAATTATAATAAACGTAAAAAGAAAAGTAATAATAATATGCCAAATAACCAATGAATATGCCACGCCCAAATTATACTTTTCATAACTAATGTAAGAATAACAAGTCCTATTATAAGAGGAAAACAACCAGCACAACCGTCAGCTAAATTATCACCTAAATCCCTTGATTTTTCTTTCCAATACTCATCAACTTCTTTATTATGTTGTTCAATTTTAGCTGTTATATTTTCTTGTTTGGCTTGATTAAGCTTTTTGTACTCATAATGATTTTTACGTTGGTATATTTTCCAATGAACACATATAAGCTTTAATAAAGACCTTTTCTTTTTGCAATACTTATTTAAATTTAATGTCATTTGTCCTTAAAAATTTCTCAAAAGTCCAACAACTTCGCCAATGATGTTTAAATTCTTAATCTTATCACCCTCAATAAACCTATGCGGAAATTCAGGATTGTTGGATTTCACTACAATTTGGTCGAAGTTCTTGCATAATTTCTTCAAAAATATTTCGTTATCGTAACGGAACAAGTAAATTCTATCATCTATGATTTGTTCACCGTTCCACATCTTGATTATAACCTTGTCATTGTCCATTATTTCAGGTTGCATTGATGAACCCTTGGCAAGTATTACCGAATATTTGTTAGTCGTGCTGTAACGGCTGATAACATCCTTAGGTACAGATATTTTATGACAGCTTTCATCAAATACCATCAAACCTGCTCCACAACTTCCAGCTACGTTGTCGTAAAAATCCAGTTGGATTGTGTTAGGGTCAGAATTACCACGTAGAGAAACCGCATAATGTGTTTCAAGGAGTTTAACCTCTTCGTCTTTAAATTCACTATCACGCATTACTCTATTACCAATTACGGATTGTTTCACTCCGATAATTTTTGCTATCTCATTTTGTGATGGTTTATATTGTATTAAGTTTTGTAAAGTGGCGAAAAGCACACTACTACGCATTTTTTAATCCTTTCTCATACATTTGATGTAAATTTCTCTTTTTGTGGTTGCATTTTATCTCTTTATGTGATACATTGTGTTCATTAAAGGAAACGCACAATGACAAAAAAAGAACATTTGACGGTAAGAATACCCTCGGATTTGAGGAATAAACTCCGTAAAAGTGCAGAGAAGCACAAATGGAGTTTAAGTTTCACAATCTGCGAGATACTCGAAAACCATTTTAAAAAGTATGAACTATCTGGAGATTTACGATAGTTTTTTGAGAGACAAAAGGGAACCCTTAAAGTTCCCCCAAAATCTCCACAACAAGCATAACACAAACAAGCCTTAGTATCGACTAAAAGGCTTAGTTTGTAATACAAATTTACAAATTGAACATTGACAATTGAATAGAACGCAAGACGTAACCCATAGAGTTACGCAGTAAAAGTTTTTAATCAGGGTTACAACATACCTCCTTTCAAATCTGTGTGGGTTTTGAGCTATCAAAGCCCAGTAGCCCTGCCATAAGAACTTTAAAAGCCTTGTGATGTAGTAGGGACTAAAAAGAAAGGAGAAACTCCTTAAATCTATAATATGAAAATCGGCATAACTCCCTATTATGCCGTAGGCTTTTATTTAAAGAAAGGATAGATTATGAAACTACAACTGATTATCATGATGAGTACAATTTGTTACTTATTTTCTCAAATTTTAAATGAAGTATTATTTGGATGGGGGTAATTATGGTTGAAGAAAAAATTACAGGCGAAAGCCTTGCAAATAGTCTTAATTCTATTATTCTCTACAAAAAGATTTCAGCAATTGAAGGAAAAATGAGAGAATATAAAAAAGATTTAGACAAGTTAGTTGTTGATATTCCAGAGTTCTGCAAACCAAAAGATGAACAATTTGAGAATATCATCAATCGACAAATTAACGAGATGATAAGAAATAACACTCTTGATTATTTCTATCAACAAGTTGTCAACTAACCTTATAAAACCGATAGAGGGGCTACTATAACGTATAATACACTCATTTTTTGTAAACATCAAAAACTCCAGCCCCTCTTTTCTTTAAGCTTTTTCTTTAAGATATATCCTTGTAGGGGACTTCTACTATTGGCTATTTAGTTCCCCTACATTTTTTTAGAAATAAAAATTTTTGTACATATTTTCGGGGGTACTTACATATCTAAAAATTTTTAGTCATGTTTAACTCCCAACCCCCGATTTTTTTTAGAAAGGATTTTAAGATGTGTGGGTATGACCCATTTTATTGGTATGAAAAAGAACTTGACGAACAATATTTAGCCTATGAAAACGGCTTTGAAAGCGTTGAGGATTACAAAAACAGTCTTGACGACGATAAAACAAACGACGATTACGACAGCAAATATAACTAAAAAGGATTGATTATGAGTAGATGGAAAGATTTTAATGACAAAGAATTGATGAAATTATTGCAAGAAGCAATAGAATTGCGAGATGGTCGATATATCAAAGCAATTAAAGAAGAAATTACAAGACGAAATAGGGATGAATAATTATGATTACAGACAAATTACAACAAGCAAGAGTAAAACTTCAACAAAAGAAGTTGAAAAAATCTGGCAAAAACCAGTATTACAATTATTTTGAATTAGCAGATTTTATCCCTGCAGTTAATGAAATTTTTGCAGAATTAAAACTGCATTCAATGTTTAACATCACACAAGACAAAGCGATTCTTCGAATTATTGATACGGAAGATAAGACAGAAGAATTATACGAATGCCCTTATGAAAAAGCAGAACTACGTCAATGTACAAAAGTTCAAGCATTAGGTGCAACAATGACCTATTTAAAAAGGTATTTGTATATGAACGCATTAGAAATCGTTGAAAGTGATTATTTTGATGCAAAAACCAACGACGATATGAAGAAAGCCGAAGAAGATATAGATATTTTTGAGGGCTTACAGGCAACAGATACGCCAGAAAATACCCTTGCTTATTATCGTGAGAATAAAGACAAAGTTCACGATAAAAAGAGATTTGAAACATTATACAAACAACGCTACTTAAAACTAAAGAAAGAGGTAAGAAATGGCGAAAATAACAATTGATTTAGATGCAATAACAGCTGATATGGATTTGCTAAAAAATGAAAAAGCTAGATTATCTTTTGAATTGAAAAATGTTGAAAAAGAAATCGAAAAGCGAGAGTTACAACTTGTAACAGCACTTCAACAAGCTGACGTTAGAACAATGGATTACGGTGTATATTCCTTTGGATGGAAAACAACCAAAAGAAAAGCATTTGATCAAAAGCTTTTCAAAGAAAAACAACCAGACTTATTTAATCAATATTACATTGAAAAAGAGTCAGAAAAATTTGAGTTTAAAATCAATAAATAGGAGAAAAATAAATGGCAGACAAAATTTTTGCTGATGGTGTTTCCATCAAGCCAAAAGAAACAAGATACGGAGAAATCCTAAAGGTAGGAATCAAGGCAGAACCATTTATGGACTTTTTAGCAAAGTACACAAATGAGCGTGGATATGTCAATCTTGACCTTAAAAAAGGACAATCTGGTAAGTGGTATATGGAACTAAACACATATAAAAACAATCAATCAGAAGAAGTAACAGAGGATTTAGTTACCTTTGATGAGGAAGAAGTTCCCTTTTAGTGGAACTTTATTTAATTTAAACAATTACAAGAATAAACAGAGATATTATTAAGGAATAACAATGACAGAGAATGACAATACAATAAATGGATTTATAAAAATATGGCGGTCATTCCTAAAGTGGGAATGGTATGACGATATTCCCACTAAAGTATTATTTTTACATATTTTGTTAAAAGCGAACCACAAAAATAAAAAATGGCACGGTATAGATGTCGAACGTGGTTCCTTTGTATCTGGGCGAAAAACCTTGAGTATGGAAACAGGGCTAAGTGAGATGCAAATTAGAACTTCTTTAAATAAATTAAAATCAACTAATGAAATTAGAATTAAAACAACAAAACAAAATTCAATAATATACGTTAATAATTATGATGAATATCAACAAAATTTCTTAACAAAAAGTAATAATTGCGACTTTTCGCAAAAAAGCAACCAACAAAATAACCAACAAATAACCAACGGAAACCCAGTCATAGAACGACAAACTGGGAAAGTACAACCAACAAATAACCAACAAAATAACCAACAAATAACCAACGAGCAACCAACGAATAACCAACAAATAACCACTACTAAAGAAAGTAAGAAAGTAAAGAATGATAAGAAGTATATAAATAATAATAATAACGAAAAAAATTTTTTAAAAATTCCAACAAAAAAAGAAATTGAAGATTTTTCTCATTCTTTAGGAAAGGTTATAGATGTTGACTCCTTTTTTGCTTATTGGAATGAAGCAGATTGGTTAGACAAAAGCGGATTTCCTGTTAATTGGAAACAAAAAGTTATTTCTTGGGCAAACCGCACACGTTCCGCACCTACTAAACAAAACACATTATTTGGAATGACACAAGCAGCTAAAAACAAAGTATTTGATGACTTGAGAACTTATGTAGAGGAGAAAATAAATGAATAGAATAACTTTTTTAGATTTAATCTTTAGCTTTTTCAAGGTCAAAGATGATGATAATTCTTTAAAGCAATCTTACGACATGGCTTTAACAACAAGAAAAAATATTGACTGGCAAGCAATGTATATGAATGTTATTAAAACAGCTGAAAGTCGATATTTACCAGCTCCTAAATGGTTTTTAGCAAAAATGAAATGTTTTGAAATTTATGAACAAGGTCATTTAGATGGAAAAAAAATAAGAGTGTTTTATAAAAGCGGTAGAATCACTGAATACATTATAGTTTCTGATATTGAAACTAAATTGTCTAATCTTATATCTAGGTTTAAAGATTTAGATAAAGTTGTAAAAGCTGAATTATTTAATGCAGATGTTACATTTATTGGACAAAACATTTTTCCTAATGATGCACAGTTTCAAGTGATTTATCAAGCCGAATAAACGACACACAAAATACTAGAAAGGATTTAGAATGAAAATTACAAGTAAAAATTTTGAAAAATTTTTAAAAGAAAATAATATTGAATACACAAAAGAAAATAACGATTTAACCGTGGGTAACTCTCTTGATTTGAGTGGCACAAACATTAGTAGTTTACCAGACGATTTAACCGTGGGTGGCTCTCTTGATTTGAGTGGCACAAACATTAGTAGTTTACCAGACGATTTAACAGTGGGTGGCTCTCTTTATTTGAGTGGCACAAACATTAGTAGTTTACCAGACGATTTAACCGTGGGTAACTC
>ERZ1031719.135-NODE-135-length-37452-cov-27.009546_pt1 | contig 37452 bp, 29 predicted proteins | sample MGYA00516702_ERZ1031719 | MGnify/ENA primary metagenome ERZ1031719 (study PRJEB33719, sample SAMN04261227) | wastewater metagenome | biome: rural village; feature: human; material: feces | host: Homo sapiens | place: El Salvador | collected 2013-01-07 ...
TTTTCAGATATGCAAAAGATATGGGATCTTAACAAACAGGAAGCTCATATTAATCTCGTGGTTTGCGGTTCTGTTTATTCACTTATGAACATCATCTTTAAAAACAACAAGCAACCACTTTATGGTAGGCAGACTGGAGAAATAAAAGTCACTCCATTTCCTCCTTCTGCTATCAAGGAAATTCTCTCAACATATAATTCTGCCTACACCAACGATGACCTACTGGCTCTCAGAACTCTCAGGCTATCTCACTAAACTGGAGAATGACTATTGCTTGATTTCTCGTTATACACCGATGTTTCAAAAGACCAATCGCAACATTCGCTATCAGATAGAAGACAACTTCCTTCGCGTCTGGTTTCGCTACATCTACAAATATGGATACATGATAGAGGTTGGCGCCAATAAAAAACTTAAGATGGTTATGGATAAGAGCTACACCACATACACAGGCAAGGTTCTGGAAAGATACTTCATTGCAAAAATGATAGAAAGCGAAGAATATACCCAAATCGCTTCTTGGTGGGACCGAAAGGGAGAGAATGAAATTGATATTATCGCTGCTGATGAACTGGAACAGAATGTCATTTTCTATGAGGTGAAACGCCAAGCCAAGGATATAAATCTCGGCATTTTAAAAGATAAAGCCGAGCATTTCTTTCAGACAACAGGAAAATTCAAGAAATTCACTATCGGATACCAAGGGTTGTCAATGGAGGATATGTAGTTTCATGAAATAATAACCCCTGGCAGGAGATAACTTGAAGCTAATCTCTTGCCGGGGGGTCATTATCAAGACGAGAATTACCAGCAATATGCTATTCCTCGTTTCTCGCACTCTTCACGCAGAGCTGCGAGGAAATAACTGCGCTCGCTGCCCCAACCACGAACCTTGCGCTCGTGATCTACAGTCTGCTTCAGTTGTTCATCGCTATATGCGGTAAAGCGGGCTGCATACTCTGAAATTCTTGACTCGGCATTAGCTGCCATCACATTCTCATTGTTCTTTAAATCTGAATTTGGTTTCATAAAGATAATTATTTTAAGTTGTTAAACACTTACACATTCTTTTACCACCGTGGTTATCTCTATGCGAAACTCGGTTGGTGTGCCACAACTGGGCAACTCTTAATGCTTATTTCGATTGCAAAAGTACATCTTTATTCTGAAACCACCAAATTTTTCTCAAGTTTTTTTCTAATGTCTTCCTCCTTCTTCAAAGAAGAAGATTTTTCGAGGTTTACCAGATAGCAAGGAAATCCACCACTTAATCGGGAGAGATAAACTGGAATGGTTAAACTTTCCTATATTTACATTATAATAGTATTATTATAACAATATTATAATTATCTTTGTACCATGATTATCAGAAAGATATAAGACTATTCAAAGACAATAAAGAAGATTATATACAATGATAGAAAATCCGTTTATTCTGCGAGGATACATATCCGACGCTTACTTCTGTGATAGAGAAAAGGAAACCATCGACTTGATAAGAGAAATCAAGAATGGCAATAATATCACCCTGATTGCACCTAGAAGAATCGGCAAGACAGGGTTGGTTCAACACGTCTATGCCCAAGAAGAAATCAAGGATAAATACTATACATTCCTGGTTGATATTTATGCCACGAAGACCCTAACCGACTTCATTCAGGAACTAGGCAGAAGTATTCTGCAAAGTCTGAAACCCAAAGGTACCAAAGTAGTGGAACATTTTCTGAACTGTCTCCACTCACTCCGTCCATCCATCAGCTTCGATATGAATGGCGTGCCTTCGTGGGGAGTGGATTTAGGAGAAATCACCAGTCCAACCACAACGCTTGATGAAATTTTCCATTATCTGGAGAGTGCTGATAAGCCTTGCATTGTGGCTATTGATGAATTCCAAACCATCAGGAGCTATAGAGAAGCGAATGTAGAAGCGATACTACGCACCTACATCCAGCACTGTCACAATGCCAGTTTCATCTTTGCCGGATCTCAACGCAACATGATGTCGGAGATGTTTTTGAGTCATGCCCGTCCTTTCTATCAGAGCACCTCCATTAAAACTCTGAAAGCTATTGATAGAGAGGTATATGCCGACTTCGCTACTCGCCTTTTTGAGGAAAGACAGAAGCGTATCATACGAGAAACCATTTATCAGATATACGACCGTTTTGACGGCATCACCTGGTATCTTCAGAGAATGCTCAATAAGATTTTCTCACTTACGGAAATAGCTGATGGCAAGATGACGGAAAAGGCTGATGGCAAGATAATGGAACTGGCGCTCAACTCGATTATAGACGAGAGTGCTTTTGCATACGAAGCCCTTCTCTTTCAATTGCCAGCTAAACAAAAGGAACTTCTCTTTGCCATCTGCAACGCTGGCAAGGCTCAAAATATCATGTCGTCGGCATTCATCAAGAAGCACAATCTTCCTTCCGCCAGTTTTGTACAAGGTGGCATCAAAGGATTATTGGAGAAAGATTTTGTTACAGAAACAGATGGAACCTACGAATTGTACGATAAGTTCTTTGGTGAATGGCTGAAAAAGGAATTATAAGAATATAAACAAAAAAAATATGATACAACAAGTTGAATTTTCATTGCGTCCTTTTCCTCGTGGCTTTCATCTCATCACGAGCGAAGTACTCCGTCAATTACCCGCACTGCCAAAGACAGGAATACTAAATCTTTTCGTCAGACACACAAGTTGTGGATTGTCACTTAACGAGAATTTCGATCCAGATGTGCGATACGATCTGAAGGGAATCTTTGAGAGATTAGTGCCAGATGGAGATCCGAGATACCTGCACCAAGATGAAGGTCCAACGGATATGTCAGCCCACGCCAAATCAAGTATGGTAGGAGTTTCACTGACGATTCCTATCACAAACGGCAGACTGAACCTCGGAACCTGGCAGGGGATATACCTATGCGAGTTTAGAGAAGGCGGCGGCAGCAGACATCTCATCGCCACAATCATGGGAGAATAAAAAAGACAAATGATAAACCATTTTATAGAAAGTAAAAACAAGAAACCCAGTAAATCAATGATTTACTGGGTTTATCTTGGGTGGAAGGTGGGACTCGAACCCACGACATTCAGAACCACAATCTGACGCTCTAACCAACTGAACTACGTCCACCATGTTAGCTTGCTTAATTGTTATTTCTTTTAAGCGAGTGCAAAGGTACTACTATTTTTTGATTCCACCAAATTTTTAGCGAACTTTTTTCGAAAAAACTTCATTTTTTCTCAAATTAAGCAGTTTTTAGCCAGTTTTGTTGAATTTCGCTCTATTTTCACCTTCTTTTCCTCTTTTCTATTTTTTACTTTACTAATTCTTAGTCATCCATTCCCTTTTACTTTTTTCTCATTTCTCACTTCTCATTTCTAATTTCTAATTTCTAATTAGTCATGAATAAAAACTATGAAGAAGCGAACAAGAGAGGGTGTGTCACGAATTCATGACACACCCTCTTCATAAAATGCTTTTAAATTTCTCGCAGTAATGTAGAAAAATTACTTAGCAGGAGTTGCAGGAACAGCAGGAGCTGCCTTCTGAGCAGGAGCTGCAGGGGCAGCCTTCTGGGCATCAGCACCCTTAGCAGGAGCTGCAGTCTGAGCACCAGCAGCATTGTTAGCACCTGGCATAGCAGGGAGAGCAGTCTGCTCAGTTGTAGCAGAATTTTCCATTACACTACTTTCACCAACAGCTGTTGGAGCTACATTAGCACAAGCTACGCTGATGATAACCATAGCAGCAGCAAGGCCCCAAGTTAATTTCTCTACTACATCAGTGGTCTTACGAACACCCATGATAGCGTTTGAAGAAGAGAAGTTGGATGCGAGACCACCTCCCTTTGACTCCTGGATAAGCACGATGAAAATCATCAGCAATGCTACCAGGACGATTAATACTACAAATAATGTGTACATTTTTAAAACTAGTTTTATTTATTATTTTTGATCAATTTTTCCAAGAATCGCATCTGGTCAGCATAATGCATGCTCTTACCAGGATGCTTTTCATGCAAGCGACGTATAATGTCGAGTGCACGTTGGTATTTTCCCTGTTTAATATAGATACGAGCCAAAGTCTCAGTAAAGACTCCACTATTTTCAGCCTGTTCCTCCTTGTTGTTGTCATCCAACTCAGGTTTGTACTCAGGTTGATAATCAGCAGAAACATCAATCTTAGGAAGTTTAAATCCTCCATCCTCCATGAAATCATCAATGAGCGAGATGGTACGTGAGGAGTTCTCTTCCTCAGTCTCCCCTTCTGTTTCCAGAAGATAAGCCACATAATCGACGGCTGCATCAGCAGGAGTTGGTTTTCTCTTTTCCTTTTTCTTTTCCTCGTCTTCCTTATCAGCAGGTATAGACTCCAGAAAGTTGTCTATCAAATCTGAAGTTCTATCAGCCGTATTATCTTTCTTTCCAGCCGCAGCATGCGACTCTTTCTTGAGCTGATAATGAGCTGCCTCCACCATCTGGAATATCACCTTTCTGTCAGTAATATAGATAGCTGCCCGGCGAAGTTCTTCATCAAAACTGGCATCATGGAGCAAATACAAGTTCTGCAACATCAGCAATCGAGCCGTCTGATAGTACGGATAGAGTGCTAACAGCTCACGGAGATCATAAAGAGTCTCTTTATTCATCTCCTCCGGATGTTGTATCAATCTTGTTAATTCCACGAATCTCTAATAATATTAACAGTTATAATTTTTAAAAACTTTTTTCTAACGAATTCAACTTTTCAGAAGAAGTTCATCTTTCAGACAAAATGCTTCTATTCTGCCTACATATATCTCTCATGAGAACAATATCTCCCTGAGAATTATAACTCCAGAGAGAATGCATATTTCTTGAGAGAATGCCTAATTACCAGTTTGCAACAGTAGCGTTGAAAATCTGCTCCACCAGATCCTTCACCATCTGATTGACCAGTTCTTCCTGAACCGAAGCCAGACTCTTGGTGGTCTCATAACTCTTTGAAGAAGTAAACTGGCGTTCAAAATCTTCATTGTGGTTCACATTATTGGTGAATCTCACATTTACAGTAATAGACAATTCGGTCTGTGCAGAATAGCCTTCGCTCGAAACACTCTTGTTGCGCTGGCTATACTGTGTAATCTCTCCCTCTATCTTCAGGTCTCCATTTCTCTTGACCTGTTGCAAACGGGTATGATTAGCAAATTCATCCTTCAAGGCATTGTTGAACATCGGTCCCATCGGTCCCCACACATAGGTACTTCTAATAGGGAATTCAGCTATCTGAATGGTCTTGGTCTTGGTATAGTCGATGCTTGCGCCATTGAACTTATAGCTCACGGAGCATGCAGCAAGAATGCCAATAGTAAGGATGACACCTATTATATATATATGTTTGCGAAAACGCTTCATATTCCAATTGTCTTACTTATTTTTGTCTTTTTCTTCTTCCTCATCGCCATTGAGTCCATATTGCTTGAGTCGGCGATACAGCGTACGGTCGGAAATACCAAGTTCCTGAGCAGCCTTTTTGCGATTTCCGTTATTTCGTTCCAAAGCCTTTTCGAGCATCTGACGCCCCAAATCATTCAGATTCAGCGTTTCCGGTTCATTGATTTCCTCAACGATGGCATCTTCTGTCGCATGATGCGGAATGACCGGACGGATACTTGGTGTCTTATCCATTCTCGCAGGGAAGTCGCTTACAGACTCTACTGGAGTAATAGCATTAGGACTTGTAAATCCACTGACACCATTGAGCTGGCGGGCTTCATCCAATTGCTTACGCAGAGAACTGACATCACGACGGAGGTCACTCACATTGCCTCTCAACTCATAGAGAATCTTATAGAGAAGTTCACGCTCGCTCTCGTAGCTATGAGCACCGCCCGCCTGGGAAGGAATCGTAGCCAACTGGGTTGACTCTTCATCCATCGGAATATAATGCAAGAGCATTTCAGCACTGATTTCCCGTTCCTGGCTGAGCACAGACATCTGTTCTGTGATATTCTTGAGTTGTCTTACATTTCCTGGCCACTTATATTTGAGCATGATGCCCTTTGCATCCTCGCTGAGCGAAATCTTAGGCAACCTGTATTTTTCAGCCATTTGCATCGCAAAAAGTCTGAAGAGCAGAAGGATATCATTTCCTCTTTCACGGAGCGGTGGCATCTGGATAGGAATGGTATTCAGACGATAATAGAGATCTTCGCGGAAGCGACCTTCACTGATGGCTTTGCGCATGTTGACATTCGTAGCTGCCACTATTCTCACATCAGTCTTTCTCACTTCCTGTCCACCTACGCGGATATATTCACCGGTTTCCAGCACACGGAGCAATCTGGCTTGTGTCTGGATAGGCAGCTCGCCCACCTCATCAAGGAAAATGGTTCCCTTGTTGGCGATACCGAAATATCCTTCACTTTCTCCGATAGCTCCCGTAAAGGAACCTTTCTCATGACCGAAGAGTTCGCTATCGATAGTACCTTCAGGAATACTACCGCAGTTGATAGCAAAATACTTCTCACGTCGGCGTGGAGAATGATCGTGGATAACACGCGGAATGATTTCCTTACCCACACCCGATTCACCGATGATAAGCACAGAAAGATCTGTCGGTGCCACCTGCAAGGCGACATCGAGCGCACGGTTCAATCCATCGCTATTACCCACGATGTTATACCGTTGTTTTACTTTCTGAAGTTCACTTGTGTCCATTTAGCTGACAAAATTACGCATTTTTTTTGAATAATCTGCAAAAATGGCATAAAATAGTCATTTTTTTAACTTTTCACCTCAGGCTTTGGGTTAAAAGGAGCATTAGAATGCTTCTTTGGGATAGAAAAACGCACTTTCTCGCTCTCATCACGTTTTTCGCGATAAAGCTTTGGAAGCGGATTTTCACGAGCCTCATCATACTCATTGCGATGGTGATAAGCATCCACAGCCAAATAGACTGCATGGCGGAAAGAAGTCTCATCAGCCTCTCCTACTCCTGCGATACAGAACTCCGGTGTAACATCTGCCGCAGTACGGATGATTGGCATGCCGGCAGTGAAGACTACACCGTCTTCCGTATATAGTGAATGGAAAGGAGTTGTTGCCTGGTCATGATACATAGCCATCACGCCGTCGAAGTCTCTGAAATAGCCTTTTCCGAAGAATTCATCTGTAGCATACGGACCAAACGCCTGTACGCCCTTCTCTGCCAATGCATCAATAGCAGGGATAATGATTTCGCGCTCTTCTGTACCGCAACTGCTATCCTCATTGCTCTTTGGATTCAAAGCAAGCACTGCGATACGTGGATTGCTGATATAGAAATCACGCTTGAGAGTCTGCTGCATCAAGGTTACTTTTTCTACGATCGCCTCCAGACTGATAGCTGCAGGTACATCTTTTAGAGGTGTCTTTTCTGTGACCGATGCGATACGGAGATCACCGCCAATCAGCATAGACAGTCCCTTCTTGCCTTCACCAAGACAGGTCTCAATATAATTTCTATGACCAGGGAAAGGATAGTTATCCATTTGCGCATTGGCATTGTTGATAGGTCCGGTAACCAGCACGTCGTAGAGACCGGCACGATAATCAGTCATGGCACGATCGAGCGCCTTTACTGCAGCCAGTCCTGAGTCAGCTGTAGGCATACCCATATCCACTTTCACCTCGTCATCTACAGCAGCCAGAAGATTGATTCTTCCATCCTGTACATCCTCAGCCTGCTGAATGATAGAGAACTGACCTGGCAAGTTCATGGCCTTGCGATAATAGGCTGCCACTTTTGGCGAGCCATATATAATAGGTGTACAGAGTTCCAGCATTTCTGGCTCTGCAAAGGTTTTAAAAATGAGTTCATATCCGATACCATTGGTATCTCCGTGGGTGATAGCCACCCTTACTTTCTGATTGTCCATATATTATATTTTGATGTATTTATTTGAATTTTATGATATTTATCTGAAACTTGCGATGGTAAGATGGTGATAAGCTGAAACTTGCGATATTTTCAACTTCAGCTTACGAAGTTTTCATCTGCAGCTTACGAATTTTTTACCTGATAGTTGTCAGCACAGCTTCCAACTGCTTGATTAAATTTCTTTTCTTCATTTCGGGCGCATAGACGAAACCAATGATGACTAATGCATTATATTTTCCAAGGACGTTCCGCCCTTGTGTGAAGTCGGCATCAGACATCAGCTTCATCACATAGGGTCCACCCATGGCATCCCCCTTCATTTCCCAGCATCCATTTAAATATTCACTGATATAGGCAAGTTGCATGTACATGCCATCCTCCTCACCTGGCACGTTGACACGTAGTACGCTGTCAACTTTCGGTTTGAGAGCAGATGGAAGATAGGGATTCCCTCGCCAAAAATCTCTCAACTTAAATATGAGGAGGCTCTGCATACCCGAGTTTGCATTATTTGACAGCCACAGGAAATCCTTACCACGCTTACTTGACTGCATGTCAGCAGGAATCTTCATATCGATGCCGAAGAGCCGCTTTACCTCTTTCTGCTTCTCTACATTCTGCCGGATGACAGACGCCAGATGCTTCAGTTCCGATTCGTCCAGTATCTGGCGGAGTCTCATTCCATCCAGGTGGCTTTTCAACTGTTCTACGGTCTGCGCCTTGATACGGATAATGGCTTGCGGAGCAGCATTGACATCCTTGCTGATTTTCACTTCAAAGTCACGATTTCTCTTATCCACATCCACGACTACTCGGTTTCTTACCGTCTGATACAGGCTTGTCAGTTTTCCTTTTCTCACCTGTATGATATTGAACATGGACTCCGGCTGAGGCATATCTGGCACACTCTCCTGCAAGATAGCAGTTACGATGTGATTCGTATCTCCTTCAAGCACCACCTCATAGGGTTGACCGATACTTTCAGGAAGCCGACTGCTCTTTCCGTCTTTGCAACAAGCCAGCACGAATACAAAGCAGATTGCAAGAAATAATCTCAGATATTTCCAATTCATCATTATTCTATCATCGTTTTGTCGCTTATCTTCAAAAGAAAGGTCTTCGGCTCAGGAGAAATTCATTTACAGAGTAAAGTCTTTGAACTATTTGATCAAAAGGACAACTCCTGTCGAGAAGAAAAGCTCCTATCAAGAATACTCTCGGCAAGAGCCCCCTACCGTGAGAAAAGACTTTCTATCGAAGAAGAAACGGGATTATCGCGAAGAGCGTTCTTCGTCCTCGTGCTCTCTGATTTCTCCGATTTTCTTGGATGTACTGAGCAAGCCACAAGCTGCATAGATATCCTGTCCGCGACTGGCACGGATGGTCGTAAAGACTCCATGAGAAGTGAGATAATCACGGAACTGTTCCATTTTCTCATCATTGACGCCCTGCAACGGGATGTCCGGAATCTGATGGAAACGAATCAGATTGAAACGGCAGTCGAGACCCTTCACCAACTTGATGATTGCCTTGGCGTGCTGCATACTGTCGTTCACTCCCTTGAACACGATATATTCGAAAGACAAGCGACGCTGGTGAGAGAAATCATAATTGCGGAGCAGCTCCACAACCTGTTCTATACCCATACCCTTCTCGGCAGGCATCAGTTCTGCTCGCTCAGAAGGTATCGGATCGTGCATCGATATAGCCACATGGCACTCGCTCTCTTCGAGGAATCGCTTCAACTTGTTTTTGACGCCCACCGAACTTACTGTGATGCGTTTCGGACTCCATGCCCAACCATAGTCAGCGGTCAGGATTTCTGTGGCCCGCAATACATTATCCAGATTGTCCATCGGCTCGCCCTGTCCCATAAACACGATATTGGTAAGTTTGTCCACCTCTGGCAGGGAGTAGATCTGATTGAGGATATCGCCAGCAGGCAAACTTCCTTCAAACCCCTGCTTACCAGTCTGACAGAAGAGGCAGTTCATCTTGCATCCCACCTGTGATGATACACAGAGCGTGGCACGGTCTTTGTCGGGGATATAGACCGTCTCTACAAACTTTCCGCTGCGCGTAGGGAACAGATACTTGATGGTACCATCTACGGAGTGCTGTGCATCGGTATATCCGGCACATCCTATCTCATATTCTGCGGCCAGCTTGGCACGGTTAGCTTTCGAGATATTAGTCATCTCGTCGATGCTCTTCACATGCTGTTCATAGAGCCATTTCGCCATCTGCCCACCCGTGAAGGCAGGCATACCCAAGTCCTTAGCCACTTGCTTCAATTCAGCAAGGGTAAGCCCCAAAAGATATTTTTTTTCATCATTCATAGTGCAAAGATAGTATTTTTTGGCGAAAAATTGTTATCTTTGCCACATATTTTAATATAATAAGCTAAAATATAGATAAAAAATACCGTTTGGACCTCCGGAAAGGGAGCCGAAACGCAAAAACATAACACAAAGAAATGAGAGAAAAAATAGACCTTTTCTTACCTTGTGAAGATATTGAAGTAGCCCAATGCGCACTTCTGGAACTTCATGACAACAAGACGGTTCAGCATATCAATCTCCTGGTGAGCGCTGATTTTGCAGCCCATCACCAAGTGCCTGATGGATGCACCTTCGTAGTCATTGACCGATTGGAAAGCAGCAACACGGTAGAAAGCATTGCTGAAAACACCGATGCCGACTATGTGATGATCTGCACCAAGACTACTCCGATCAGATGGGGACTTTATGCCCTGGAACGATTCCTACGCACGGCTGACGATACGGGAGCCGTCATGGTTTACTCCGACTATTATTCCTTAATTAAAGAAGATAAAGAGGCTGCAAAAGTTGGAGGAAAAGAAGAAAAAGATGGAGCTGAAACTCTTAAAGCAAAAGTGGATGGAGCAGAAACTCATAAACTGAAAGCTGAACAAGAAGCGAATACCGGCAAGCTGATCAAGCATCCGGTTATTGACTACCAGTCTGGTAGCCTTCGCGACGACTTCGATTTCGGAAGCCTCTGGTTCATCAAGGCGCAAGCCCTCCACGACTTCATCGCCCAGCAGGACAGAGCTGACTATCAATATGCGGGTCTCTACGACCTCCGTCTCTACCTGAGCCGCGTGGGAGAGATTTTCCATCTCAATGAATTCCTCTATACAGAAGATGAACTCGACAACCGAAAGAGTGGCGAGAAGCAGTTCGACTATGTGAACCCTCGCAACAGAGAGGTACAGATAGAGATGGAAAAGGCTTGCACACAGCATCTCAACAAGGTGGGAGCCCTCATCGATACCAGTTTTTATCGCCAACCGGATTTCGGCGAACAGGAATTCTTCTACGAGGCTTCTGTGGTCATTCCGGTTTTCAACAGAGAGAAGACCATCGCGGATGCCGTGAAAAGTGCGCTGAGCCAGAAAGCCAATTTCAAGTTCAACGTCATCGTGGTCAACAATCATTCTACCGACCGTACTGGCGAGATTCTTGATGAAATCGCTCACGAGATGGAAGCCAGAAACGACAAGCAGGCAGGACGTCTCGTACAGATTGTGCCTGAGAGAAACGATCTCGGCATCGGCGGCTGCTGGAATGTAGCCATCAATAGCGAGTACTGCGGCAAGTTTGCAGTCCAGTTGGACAGCGACGACCTCTATTCGTCTCCGAAGACTCTCCAGAAAATCGTAGATGCCTTCCACAACCAGAAGGCTGCGATGATGATTGGCTCGTACCGCATGTGTGACTTCGACCTCAACACCCTGCCTCCTGGACTGATAGACCACAAGGAATGGACCGAGGAGAACGGTTGCAACAATGCACTGCGCATCAACGGATTGGGTGCTCCGAGAGCTTTCTTCACACCGCTCGTCAGACAGATACAGTTCCCTAACACGTCTTATGGCGAAGACTACGCCTTAGGACTTGCCTTCTCTCGTCGATACAGAATCGGAAGAATCTATGATGAACTGTACCTCTGCCGCCGCTGGGGTGGCAACAGTGATGCCGCTCTGAGCATCGAAAAGGTGAATGCCAACAATCTCTATAAAGACCGTCTGCGCACGATGGAACTGAAGGCACGCCAGCAGATGCTGCAGGGCAAAGCCGACATTATGGAAGACAGTAGTATCTCACGCTTCTTCAACCGCCAGTTGGAGAGATGGGAGGATGCCCGCCATCGCTACCGCGACCTGAAGCACGTGGAGAACCAGACTCTCTCCGACCTTCTCAAACTGCAATGGAACCCTGCCCGCATCGTGAGCACAGGTGCCAAGATAGACAAGAAAACCCTCGATGAGCGCCCATGCTTCCTCTGCGAAAAGAACCGTCCGAAGGTACAGATGTCCAAGCAGATAGACGAACGTTTCTACCTGCTGGTCAATCCGTTCCCTATCCTTCCGGTACATTTCACGATTCCGGCACGCAAGCATCAGCCGCAGGCCATCTTCAAGAACTATGGCGAGATGCACCGATTCCTGAGTCTGCACAGTGAGTTGATGGTATTCTACAACGGTCCGAAGTGCGGTGCCTCGGCTCCAGACCATCTGCATTTCCAGGCAGGAACCAGCGGCATACTTCCCCTGCAGAACAACTGGCAGCGCCTCTCACGCAACCTGACAGATATCATCTGCCTGAACGATGAGGAGAAAATAGCAGCCATCCGCGACTATACCGTTCCAGCCTTCGTGATCATCTCCAAGAGCGAGGAATGCGACGAGATGCTCTTCAAGCGTCTCTACAGTGCGATGCCTCAGCGCGGCGACGAGACTGAGCCGATGATGAACATCGTGGCCTGGCGCAAGGGCGATGAATATATCAGTATCGTGATACCAAGAGAGAAGCACCGTCCGGAGGCTTACTTTGCCGAGGGCGATGCCCAGATCATGGTTTCTCCGGGTGCCCTCGACATGTCGGGACTCATCATCACGCCACGCGAAGAGGATTTCCGCAAGCTCACCGAGGAGAAGGCTGAGGCTATTCTGAAGGAATGCGGCATTTCCAGCGACAAGATGGAAAGCATCATCCAAAAGCTGAAGGCTGCCAAGGAGGCTGAGGAAAGTACCGTCACTACTTCCACATTATATAATAACGGCAAGCAGCCGAATGTCTCTGTGGGTATCGTGAGCGGTCAGAAGATTCACTTCTCGCTCAACAAGCCTTACCTTGCCAAGGGCGAGGTGGTAACGGGCGAGCAGGAAGTGGAATTCTCCGAGGGAGGTGTGCTCTGGAACGGCAACCAGTACAGTTCGCTTACCTTCCATCCGCAGAGCTGCGATGCCTCCTTCTCGCTGAGCGATGTCACTATTGGTGTCAACTTCCACTGGGAACGCAAGGAAACACAGACCTTCTTAGGCACGCTCCATTTCGTGGTAGAATCAGACAAGATCTGCGCCATCAACGAGCTTCCTGTAGAGAAGTATCTGGAGAGCGTGATATCCAGCGAGATGAGTGCAACCTCCAGTCTTGAACTCCTCAAGGCGCATGCCGTCATCTCCCGTTCATGGCTCCTGGCGCAGATGAAGAAGCGCAGAGACGTGGCTGAGAGCGGCAACAATTTCTTCTCTTTTGTCAAGAAAGACGACATGCTCATCCGCTGGTACGACCGCGAAGACCACACCATCTTTGATGTCTGCGCCGACGACCATTGCCAGCGCTACCAGGGCATCACCAAGGAGACTTCTCCGCATGTGGCAGAAGCTATCCGCCAGACTAAGGGACAGATTCTGATGGATGGCGAGGAAATCTGCGATGCCCGCTTCTCCAAGTGCTGCGGCGGTATCACCGAGGAATTCCAATATTGCTGGGAGAACACGCCTAAGAGCTATCTCACTGCCGTGAGAGATATTGCCTTGGGAATCAAGCCGGAAGGACTGAAGAGTTCCATGAATGCCGAATGCTTGAAGAATGCAAGAGATACAGAGAGTGTGAAGGATGCAAGAGATACAGAGGGATTGAAGGATGCAAGAGATGCAGAGTACTTGAAGAGTTCAAAGGCTCTGATGGGTTCTGAGGACAAACTTCCTGATCTGACTCAGGAGGAAGAGGCTGACCGCTGGATTCGCTCCAACCCGCCTGCTTTCTGCAATACTACAGACAGAAAAGTGCTCTCGGAAGTACTAAACGACTACGACCAGGAGACAGCCGATTTCTACCGCTGGAAGGTAACGCTGACTCAGGAGAAACTGCAGCAGCTGCTCGAAGAAAAACTGAAGATGAACTTCGGCGACATCCTCGACATGAAGGCTGTGGAACGCGGTACGAGCGGACGCATCAGCAAGTTGCAGATTATCGGTACCGAGAAGACTTTCACCATCGGCAAGGAACTGGAGATACGCAGAGCCTTGAGCGACAGCCATCTCTACAGTTCGGCTTTCGTGGTAGATAAGTTTGATCTGGACGAGAACCAGGTTCCTCAGCGCTTCGAACTGATCGGAGCCGGATGGGGACACGGAGTGGGTCTCTGCCAGATAGGTGCTGCCGTGATGGGCAACGAAGGATACTCCTACGATGATATCCTGCTGAGATACTATCAGGGAGCAGAAATCAAGAAAATCTACAAGTAATATCTAATGGATAAAATGGTAACAAAGAAGAATAGCAGGAATCCATGGGCATGGATCCCTACCCTATATTTTGCAGAGGGACTGCCCAACGTGATTGTGACAGTTCTCTCTGTAGTGATGTACATGCAGTTGGGACTCACGGATGCCGAAGTGGGTCTCTATACAGGATGGCTGGCGCTTCCCTGGGTGATCAAACCCTTGTGGAGCCCGTTCATCGACCTGCTGAAGACGAAGCGCTGGTGGGTGCTCACGATGCAGGCGCTCATCGGAGCTGCACTGGCAGGCATTGCATTCTCGCTACCTACAGCCTTCTGGTTTCAGGCCACCATGTGCTTCTTCTTCCTCATCGCCTTCTGCAGCGCCACCCACGACATCTCTGCCGACGGCTTCTATATGATAGAACTGGATGAGCACAACCAGACGAAGTTTGTGGGTCTGCGCAACACCTTCTACCGCCTCGCCATCATCTTTGTGAATGGTTTCTTAGTGATGTTGGCAGGTGTGCTGCAGGTGATGTTCCGCAATCAGATACGCTTCTCGTGGGCACTGATTTTCTACGGATTGGCTGGCATCTTCATCGGTCTATGGCTCTACCATAGCCGCCTGATGCCTACGCCGAAAGAGGATGTGCAGACGGAGAGAACTGTGGGCGAAGTGACTCACGAACTGAAGAATATGTTCCGCACTTTCTTTACGAAATTCGGAGTGAGAGAGACGGTCATCGTGATGCTCTTCCTGCTGTTCTACCGCTTCCCGGAGGCTTTGCTCAATACAATGACCAAGACTTTCATCCTTCGCCCTAACTCGCAGGGTGGTCTGGGCATGTCACCGCAGGAATACGGACTTGCCAATGGTACGGTTGGTCTCATCGGTCTCCTTCTGGGTGGCATCATCGGAGGTATCTTAGTGAGCCGCGACGGTATGAAGAAGTGGCTGTGGCCGATGGTTTGCGCCATCACCCTGCCGGATGCCGTCTATATCTATCTCAGCTATTCGCTCAATTCTGATATCGTGATGGTGTCCTCCTGCCTGTTCGTAGAGCAGTTCGGTTATGGACTGGGCTTCACGGTGCTTACGCTCTACATGCTATTCTACAGTCAGGGCAAGTTCAAGACCTCTCACTACTCCATCTGTACCGGAATTTCCTATCTCGGTCTGATGCTTCCGGGCATGGTTTCGGGTTATCTGAAAGACATCTTGGGATACCGCCATTTCTTCATCGTCGTGATGGCATGCTGCGTAATCACCTTCCTGGTTACCGACTACCTCAAAATAGATCCTGACTTCGGAAAGAAGGAAAAAGAGATGACGGATGAAGAAGAGATGGCGGATGAAGAGGATATATTGGAAGAAGAGGTAACGGAAGAAGAATATCTGGAAGTTAAGGAATCTTCGGAAAAGCAGGGTTTGCAGAACGAAAACGAAAAGGGAAACCGAAAGTAAAGGGATTCCCGTAAAAATAAATCTTTATTACTCACGGATTTGTGCGGAGACGACCTGTTCGGTCGTTGCAGATACCCCTTGGGAGTAGAATATGTCCCACAGATTTCACAGTTTTTTGTGGGAGTTTTTTTGTCCCACAGATTTCACAGATTTACACAGATTTTTCGTGGAGGTTTTTGTCACGCAGATTTCGCAGATGACGCAGATTTTTTTCATCGAGGATTTTTATTCATCGGATGACACGGAATTTATTCGGAGATTTCCTGCTACGGCGATTACTCACGGATTTACGCGGAGGCGACCTGTTCGGTCGTTGCAGATACCCCCTGAGAGTGGACTAAGCGATTCACCAGAGATTCTATAAAAAATCTGTGAAAATCTGTGAAATCTGTGGGACTAAAAAAAACTCCCACGAAGAAAAATCTGCGTCATCTGCGAAATCTGCGTGACAAAACAATAGCAGCACATTTCGGGCACTAACCATTGGCCAGCGGCCAAATATCCGCGAAAATCCGTGAGTAATCCGAAGAGCAAGAATGTTCCGATAACTCCGCGTAATCCGATGAAGAAAAAACCGTGAAATCCGATGAAAAAACTTCATAGATTCCTTTATCGGATAATCGTCACCTCTCCATTCTTGGCTATCTTCACGATGCTGGATGGAGTGTGAGGCTTATGCTCCTGGCGACGGGTCCAGCATACATAATCTACTTGCTCCAACAATTCTGGGACAATATCACGATAGTTCTGCGCTGCAGGCTCACCACTCACATTGGCACTGGTGCTCACAATAGGCTTTTGGAAGCGATAACAGAGTTCCTTGCTGAAAGACTCGAAAGTTACTCGCATGGCAAGACTGCCATCCTCTGCCACCAGATTGTTGGCTACACCCGTAGCATCATCGAGGATGATGGTAGTTGGCTTCACAGGCATGGCTACATCGATGAAATCCCAAGCCACCTGAGGCACATTGCGGAAATAACGCGCCATACGGTCTGCACTATCCACCAGACAGATAAGCGCCTTACTATCGTCGCGCTGCTTTATTTTGTAAACCTTTGCCACTGCCTCTGGGTTAGTAGCGTCGCAACCTAACCCCCAAACGGTATCTGTAGGATAGAGAATCACTCCACCCTTGCGCATGCATTCTATTGCATTCTTAATATCTTCCTGTTGAGTCATTTTTTATTCTCCTTTATTATTGTTTTTTCCTTATTCAAGTTCAGAAGTTAAAGAAGTTAAAGGAGTTATCGCTCCCTACGGTCGCTGAGGAGTTAAGACAATAGTCTTTTTGGCGTAGTTCTTAAGCTGCAAAAACATACGTCTTAACTCCTTAACTTCCTTAACTCCTTTAACTTCCTGATATGCGAAAGTTCAGTCTATTATATATTAAGGTGAAAGTACTTTCCTTATTAAATACTTCTGTACTGCTCGATATCTCTCATTCCGTTGAGGAAATCACGGGCTTCCATTCTCTTTTTGCCGCTGATCTGGATTGTATCGAGCTGGAGCCATTCGTCTGCACAGGCGATTTGAAGACTCTTGCCTTCTACGCGCAGGGTTCCTACTACAGAACCAGCAACTACCTTTCCGGTTTTGGAAGTCTTGAATACTTTCAGCACCTGCGCCTTACCGCCTTCCTTCTGAATCTCAGTCCAGGCGCCTGGATATGGCGAAAGACCACGGATGAAGTCATACACCTTCTTGGCTGGCTGATTGAAATCGATACGGCAGGTATCCTTGAAGATTTTCGGAGCAGAATGAAGCACGGTGTCTGTCGTGATCATCTCGTCCTGCGACATAGAGTCGATATTACCTTCGGATGCTATCAGGCGGTCGATGGTCTCTACGGCTATCTCAGCGCCTAAGTGCATCAGTCCGTCATAAACATACTCTACATCGGCATCGTCGGGGATGGCGAATGGCTTCTGCATGATGATGCGACCGGTATCGATGTCGTGGTCGAGGAAGAAGGTGGTGACGCCAGTCTCCGTCTCACCATTGATGACAGCCCAGTTGATAGGGGCAGCACCGCGGTACTGAGGAAGAAGGGCTGCATGCACATTGAAGGTGCCGAAGCGAGGCATATCCCATACTACTTCTGGCAGCATTCGGAAAGCTACTACCACCTGCAGGTCGGCCTGATAACTGCGCAACTGCTCTACAAATTCCGGATCCTTCATCTTCACCGGCTGCAATACTGGCAAGCCCTTTGAGAGGGCATATTGCTTGACCTGCGAAGGCTGAAGAGTATCCTGATGGCGACCCACCGGTTTGTCGGGCTGGGTTACTACAGCCACCACATTATATCCGCCTTCTACAAGGCTCTTGAGGGATTCCACCGCAAACTCCGGGGTTCCCATAAATACGATTCTTAAATCTTTTTTCTCCATAAACTAATATTTTGAAGTTAAAAACAGTAAAGCCGTAGAATCTTCACTCTTCCCTCTTCACTCTTCACTTAACCTACTCCGCCGACATATCCGCCACAATCTGGCGATAAGTCGAATAAAGGCGGGTACGGCTGATATATCCCTTCAGCACGCCGTTCACATCCACTACTGGCAACTGGGCGGCATCAGTCTCGTCAAATTTCTTCATCACTTCCTGCATCGGTTCGTGATCGCTGAGCACGGCTGAAGGCTGGAGCATCAGCTGCTTTACCTTGAAGCGCGTGTAGAGTTCCGAACGGAAGATGATGTGACGGATGCGGGTGATATCGATGATGCCCAGCAAGACGCCAGCCTGATTGACTACCGGAAGGAAATTGTTGTTGCTGCGACTGATTTCTGACACCAACTTACCCATCGGCAGGTCGGGACTTACCTGATGATAGTCCTTCTCCACCACGCTCTGCATACCCATCAGCGTGAGGGCAGCCTTGTCGATATGGTGGGTAAGCAACTTGCCTTCCCTTGCCAGTCGGAGCGCATAGATACTGTGGCTCTCGAAGATGCTGATGGTAAGCAGCGAGCAGATGCACACGATCATCAGTGGGATGAAGAGCTGGTAACCGCCTGTCAGTTCGGCTATCAGGAAGATGCCCGTCAGCGGTGCATGCATCACGCCCGTCATCACGCCTGCCATGCCCATCAGCGTAAAGTTCTGCTCGGGGATATAGACGCCTAACTCGTAGATGTTCCAGATGCGGGCGAAGAAGAAGCCTGCAAAACCACCGATGAAAAGCGATGGAGCAAAGGTTCCACCACAACCGCCGGAACCATTGGTTGCTGAGGTGGCAAACACCTTGGTGAAGGTTACCAGTCCGATATATAGCACGAGCAACTGACTGTGACCATAGAAGAGCGAATTGCTCATCACCATGTCCCAGTCGGCCTCTGTTCTACCCTTCAGCAGGATGTTGACTGCCGAATATCCCTCGCCATAGAGCGATGGGAAGAGGAAGATGAGACTGCTCAGGATGATGCCTCCGAAGAGCAGTTTGATATACGGATACTGCTTCAACTGGGCGAAGAATCCCTCGCAGGCCGACATGGCTCTCATGAAGTAGAGACTCACGAAACCACAGAATACGCCCAGCAGGATGCACGCCGGCACACGGTCGAGCTCCCATGGGTCGGTAAGCGTGAAATCGAAGAGCGATTTCTCACCCATCAGGATATAACTGAAACAGGTGGCCGTAACACAGGAGATGAGGATAGGCAGCAAAGAGGCCATCGAGAGATCTACCATCAGCACCTCAAGCGTGAAGACGAGACCTGCGATTGGGGCTTTGAAGATACCAGCAATGGCGGCACTCGCACCGCATCCTACGAGCAGTATCATCGTTTTCTTGTCCATGCGGAATATCTGTCCCAGATTACTTCCGATGGCTGAACCCGTGAGCACAATCGGCGCCTCGGCTCCTACTGATCCACCGAATCCAATGGTGATACCAGAAGCTACTACCGACGACCAGCAGTTGTGGCCCTTCAGCTTCGACTGCTTGGTAGAAATCGCATAGAGCACTCTCGTGATACCATGAGAGATATTGTCTCGCACCACATACTTGATAAAGAGCGAGGTAAGATAGATGCCCACGATAGGGAACAAGAGGAAAAGCAGATTGTAGGTGCTTTTCTCAAAACCCGAAGTGAGCAATATCTGTATCTCGTGCACGATACTATGCAGGAAAAATCCGGCAACGGAGGCAAGCAGACCGATGACAAAAGCCAGGATAAGCGTCATCTGGCGGTCGGAGATATGCTCCTTCTGCCACGCTACCATTTTGGCTATTGCGCCCGGTTTTTCTGCCATTTCATCTATCATCTCTTATTATTTTTTAAAAGTTATCCTTTTATATTATTAGAATTCCGAAGTAAAGTGGAACTTGATATGCTCGAAATCCTGCTGCGCCATGCTCAATACATAGCCTGAATCGGCCAGGAACACATCCCTGCCCTCGATATCCTTCGCCATGTACTGGTACTTGCGCTTCTTGAAGCTCTCTAATTCCTTCTCGTCGTCGGCCTCTATCCAGCATGCCTTATGCAGGTGAACAGGCTCCCAACGGCACTTGGCATTATACTCGTTCTCCAGACGATACTGGATCACCTCAAACTGAAGCTGACCCACGGTTCCCACAATGCGGCGACCATTAAACTGGTTGACAAACAACTGTGCCACACCCTCGTTCATCAGCTGCTCCAATCCCTTCTGGAACTGCTTGCTCTTCATCGGATCATCATTCTCGATATACTTGAAGAGCAGTGGAGAGAAGGATGGCAAACCGCGGAAGTGAATCTTCTCACCCTCGGTCAGCGTATCACCGATCTTGAAGATGCCATTGTCTGGCAAACCTACGATATCGCCCGGATAAGCCTCGTCGATGGTACTCTTGCGCTGCGCCATAAACTGGGTTGGCGAAGAGAAACGCACGGTCTTGTCGAGGCGCACGTGATAGTAAGGCTGATTGCGCACAAACTTGCCCGAACAGATCTTGCAGAATGCGATGCAGGAACGGTGGTTAGGGTCGATATTGGCAGTAATCTTGAAGATGAAACCCGTAAACTTAGGCTCCTCAGGCTCCACCATGCGCTCCTCTGCCTTGGTAGGTCTTGGCGATGGAGCTATCTGAACGAAGCAGTCCAAGAGTTCCTGCACACCGAAGTTGTTCAATGCAGAACCGAAGAACACAGGAGCCACCTCGGCAGAGCGGTAGGTCTCGACGTCAAACTCAGGATATACGCCATCCACCAGTTCCAGTTCCTCGCGCAACTGGGCAGCCTCACGCTCGCCTACTCGCTGGTCGAGCTCCTCAGACTGCACATCCACCTCCACCTTTTCAGTTACGCGCTGCTTGTTAGGCGTAAAGAGGTTGAGCTGATGCTCGTAGATATTATATACACCCTTGAATCGGGCGCCCTGTCCGATAGGCCATGAGAGCGGGCGAACGGAAATCTTGAGTTCCTCCTCCAGCTCATCGAGCACGTCGAACGGATCACGACCCTCGCGGTCCATCTTGTTGATGAAGATGATAACCGGCGTATTGCGCATGCGGCACACCTCCATCAGCTTGCGGGTCTGCGCCTCCACACCCTTGGCAGAATCCACCACGATGATGGCAGAATCCACGGCAGTAAGTGTGCGGTAGGTATCCTCGCAGAAGTCCTGGTGACCCGGAGTATCGAGGATGTTCACCTTATATGGTTCGCCAGACTGTCCGTCTGGGAGATAATCAAACTCCATCACAGAAGTAGATACAGAGATACCACGCTGCTTCTCGATGTCCATCCAGTCGGAAGTGGCAGACTTGCGTATCTTATTGTTCTTTACGGCACCAGCCACCTGTATCTGTCCACCGAAAAGCAAGAATTTCTCGGTCAATGTTGTCTTACCAGCATCCGGGTGAGAGATAATGGCAAACGTTCTTCTTCTTTCTATTTCTTTCATCTATGATTTATATGATTTTAAAATATGTATATATAATAATGTATAACTACATGTCGTCGTCAAATTTCAATCCCTCGGTGCGATCCTTGATATAATAGTCGCTGAGCAGTCCCACGAAGGTGGTTATCTCCTTGATGGCACGCTCTGTTTCTGGGGTAATCGGCTTCTTCTGCAGTCGGAGCAGCATCACTCCGTAGAGGGCATCCAGACAGGTTTCTATCTCGTTGACGTCCTTGTCGCCCCTGTTGCGCAGTTCCACGATGAATGGCAGCACCTTGTAATATTCGCCATTATAGATAGGGAACTTGGTGCTCTGCAGCAGCATGCCATGCAGGTCGATCACATCCTGGAGCAGCACCTTGTTGATATTGAGATGTCCCGATTCGCGCTTTCCCTCCTCATTCATCATGCGGATGAGATTGCCAAACCAGTCGATTTCCTCCTCCTTCTGTTCCGGAGTGAAATCAAAATTTTCGATATAGTGCTTCTTGATAACCGGGAGCGAACAGCCGCAGGCACGGATGATATCCTCCACCTGCCACATGTACAGAAGGTATTCTGCTATACTTTTCTTCTTTAATTCCTGAGCTACAAACATCTTTTTTTAATGTGAAATGTTAAATGTGAAATGTGAAATTGGGCATGCTCCCTTAGAATTCCGGGAGATGATAGAGATTGAACACGGTTCCGACGAGTGCGATGAGCGAGAAGATGATCACGATACTTCCTATTACCTTATTAATAATAAGGATGCCGTTGGTATCAAACTTGCCCCTGATCTTGTCGATGAGCCATGTGAGACCGAACCACCACAGCAGCGCTCCAAACATGATGCTCAGATAGCCCACGCCCATCTCCAGCGGCATATCCGGCACCACGAAGGCAAACTGGGCAAAGGTGGCCATGAAGAGGAACACGATGAGCGGATTGGAGAGCGTGACGAAGAAGGCGGTGATGGCATTGTGCCAGAGCGTGCCCTGCCTCTTGCTGCTCTGATGCATGTTCTTCGTAGGATTGCTCTTGAAGCAATATACGCCGAACACCAGGAGCAGAAGGCCTCCGAAAATCTGCAGATAGAACTTGTTTTGGGCATTATTGACAATGTCCATCACGAAACTCATTCCCAAACCCGTGAAGAGGGCATACACGATATCGCTGAAAGCGGCACCGACACCCGTCACGAAACCAAACCAGCGGCCCTTGTTCAAAGTGCGCTGGATACACAAGATGCCAACAGGTCCCATCGGGGCTGAGGCGATCACACCTATGATAATTCCCTTGAATATAAAATCAAGTATATTTATCTGAATCGGAAACACTAAATTCATAACAAGGCGCAAAGTTACAAAAAAAAGGCCATATCTTGTAATTTTTTCGAGTAAAACTTTGTTTGTTACAAACTTTTTTATATCTTTGCACCATAATTCTAACTAAATAAAAGAAAAACATGACAGAGAATGCACTTAAGCCATATGTAATCGGTTTGGATCTGGGAGGTACCAATTCCGTATTCGGCATCGTAGATGCACGTGGCGAAATAAAAGCCACTACTGCTATCAAGACAGGTGGTTATGATGATGTAAATGATTATGTAAAGGCTGCCGTGGAGGCTCTCCAGCCTATCATCGATACCGTGGGTGGTATCGACAAGATCAAGGCGATGGGTATCGGTGCTCCTAACGGCAATTACTATAGCGGAACTATCGAGTTCGCTCCTAACTTGGCTTGGGCTCACGATGGTGTAGTGCCTTTGGCTAAGCTCTTCAGCGATGCGCTGGGTGGTCTGCCTGTGGCTCTTACCAATGATGCCAACGCTGCTGCATTGGGCGAGATGACCTACGGTGTGGCTCGTGGTATGAAGAATTTCATCGACGTGACACTCGGTACGGGTGTGGGTTCCGGCATTGTGATTGATGGCAAGATGGTCTATGGCTGCGATGGTTTCGCAGGCGAGTTGGGCCATGTCGTCATGGTTCGCGGCGAGGAAGGTCGTCTCTGCGGTTGCGGCCGTAAGGGATGCTTGGAGGCTTACTGCTCTGCTACTGGTGTGGCTCGCACAGCCCGTGAGTTCCTCGAGAAGAGCGATGAGCCATCTTTACTTCGCGATATGAAGCCAGAAGACATTACTTCTTATGATGTCAGCGTAGCTGCTGGTAAGGGTGATGCTTTGGCTAAGCGAGTATATGATTTCACTGGTAAGATGCTGGGTGAGGCTTGCGCTGATTTCGCTGCGTTCAGTTCTCCTGAGGCATTCGTATTCTTCGGTGGTCTTACCAAGTCTGGTGACCTCCTGATGAAGCCTCTCAAGGAATCTTACGACAAGAGTGTATTGAAGATTTTCAAGGGCAAGGCTAAGTTCTTGATTTCTACACTCGATGGCAGCTCTGCTGCGGTACTTGGTGCCAGTGCAGTGGGCTGGGATTTATAAGATATTTCTCTTTAATAAGTTTAAAACGTAAAAAATATAGCATTTTGTTTTTGGCGTATTGCTGTCGTGAGACAGTTTTTATGCGAGGCGATACTCCCAGAGAATTCTCTGGGAGTATTTTTTTATCCGAGGCTTTCTTCATGAGATTTCTCATTCCTCATTTTCAACGCCATTTCTCATTTCTAATTTCTAATTTCATCGTCTTTCTCATTTGTCATTTGTCTTTCTCATTTGTCATTTCATTATCCTTTTTTACCTTTAAAAGAGCTTTTTTTAGAAACTATTTGGTTTCTCCGAGTTTTTTTCGTAATTTTGCAGCCAGAAAGTAAACGATATGATCTTTAAGTTCTTAGTAAACAGAGATTTATAGTCCATATCAAGGGATTTGTATCTCCCATATTCAGGAAAGAATTGCATCCCATGTACAGGTAAGAATTGTATTCAATATAATAAATAATCAAAAAAGTAAAAATGAAGAAAATTTACACACTGGCTAATATGGCCAAAGGTATGATGCTCGCTGCCCTTCTGGCAGTAGGCACAACTGCTCTTGCGCAGAATGTTTCAGGTAACACAGAAAACGGTACTGTTGAAGGTACTGAAAATGGTACTGTTGAAGGCAATGAAAATGGTAGCAACGAGAATGAAACTTTCGCTCCTGCTGCTGAAAGCTCTTGGCTCCAACCTGTAAAACTCGGTGGTAATGGTCAGAAGGCTTACATCTACAACGTGGCTACTAAGACTTTTATCACCGGTAAGACTGCTACCGTGAAGAATATCGAGAATGCGGACGTCTGGACCATTAATGGCGATGAAACCCGTAGTTTCACTTGCGATAATGATACAAAAGATCGTCTTTTCTTGGAATCTATCTATGCTGTAATTCCAATCTATAAGTGGCATGCAGAGGTTTCTTCTAACGACAAGAGAAAAGCAACAGATTTTACCATCGTAGAAGGTTCTACAGAGAATAGTTATAAACTCACTAAAAGCAGAAATAAAATTATATCAGGTCCTGAAACTGCCTACTTCAGTGTCAGCGGCGAAAACTACGAGGCAAGTCTGGAGCCTTCTATTAACAACGACTGGTATTTCATTTCTACAGACCAGAAGGATGTCTATGCAGAATATACTTCCCTCTTCACTGAGGCTGCAAACCTGCTCAAGAATGAGAAGCTGAACGATCAGGAATCTGTTCTGGGCGCTATCAAAACTGCATTGCAGGAGACTGCCAAGGGTACTTTCGAAACCTCTAATGCTGACATCAATAAGCTCAAGGCAACTATTGCAGCTGCCAAGAAAGCGATTGAGGACATCACTAACGGTATCAGCAATACCTCTGACAATCTCAAGAATGCAGAAATTACTTCTATCTATAGCGCCAACGGTACCCGCAAAGCTCAGCTGACCAAGGGTATCAACATCGTTAAGATGAGCAATGGTGCCGTCAAGAAGATTTTAGTGAAGTAAACAATAAGATTCAGACGATGGTGATCCAGACCGCCTCGCCCTGATCGCTCGCCGCCATGATGGTGGTGATGAGCTTCGTCAGCGTGGCACGAGAGGAGGTCAACCTGCCCACTATCGTGTTCTCACCCACAAGAATGCAGCCCCGCGTATCTGCCGCCATGTTGCCGCTATGTATGCGTATGCCACTGAAACCCGGCACGCCTACCAGCAGCGGAAGCCAGCGACGGAAGCGGGGCGATTTCGTTATGACCACTGGGTAACTGCCCTCGGGAATGGCCGTCAGACCCACTACCTTACGAGCCTTCTTGCTCGACTGGCGTCCCAACGACTCGTTCACCAACTGTGGCGGCAACTTCACGCCCAAGAGATTGCGCCAGGTAGGTTCCAATGTATCACAGAAATAGGTTTGGCGATTGAGCTGGTCGGGATTCTTCAGGGTCCTCACCGACTTACCTCGGTTGTTGACACCCAGTTCCATATCCTCATCGCCCAGAATATACAGTCGTCCGATGGTATATTCTTTTTTCTTAGCAATTCTTTTCAATATTAATTCCATCTTTTCTATATTTTAGTTTGATAAAATAGGTATTTTCAAAACTGACATTACTGAAATTGACATCGGTCTTAGCTTGACTGGCAGACTGGAACGATTTCCGCTCAATATATCCCCGATGAACCCAGTTGTTGATCATCACTCGTGTTCCCTTCTGTCCCAATCCATACTCCAATCGGATGGCCATTGCCTCCTGATAGGAGAACTCATCAGGCAGCAACTGCAGGAGATTGGCTGGTCCACGGCGGCTTGATTTCACGCCCCCATCCTCGGCCTTGGCAATAGCATCTCCGAAGAAACGCATCTTGCAGTAGAGGTCGTAACGCAGACTCCAGCGGATGAATTCATCCATCTCCGGCTCCCACTTGCAACCGTTGGCCACGTAGAGCACACAGGCCTTCAGATAGGCAATGACATTGGCTCGGAAACTGAGATTCTCGTAGATGCGGTTCTGAGTCATGCGGGCAAAATCAGCATTCTCCTCCTTCAGTTTCAGGGCGAGCTGGAAGGCCTGATCACACTCCACCAGTCCGCTCGTCTTACAGAGATTTTCGATGTAAGGGCGCAGAGCCTCACGGAAATCATCACCATAATAGCCATAGACGGGCATCTCGGCTCCGATCTCTCTTTCGGGTATCGTACAGAAATTGATACGCGAGATAGGACCATCGGTGAGCACACGGGAGAAGTAGCGCAAACCCTTCTGGATGGTGGTAGATGCATTCCAGTTGAAGCGGATGGTGACGCGCTCCGTAACGCTGGATGTGCCCACGCGGGTCTGACCATACTGGTTGGCTGGATCGAAGGCAAGACACATGATGCGGAACTGCTGGTTGCCCTGACCACGGAGTGCATCAAACTGGTCTATTTCATTGAGCGAAGTATAGAGAAAATGCTCTTGTGCCTCTGCCGTTCGCATCACGAAAGCAGGATTGGTCATGTCGGCATCTATCTCCTGAATCACGAGATTCTCCGGTCGCTTTCTCTTGTCCTTGTTGGCACCCTTTCGGGTCACCTCGTCCTTCCATGCTTTCTCCCTTGCCAGGTTTTCCCGGTCTCGCTTGCGGATATCTTCCATCACATAACTGATAGGCATCTGCACGCACGATTTTCCGGCTCCTGTTCCGGCAAGCAGACAGGTCATCAGCGTGGCCTCATGCTCCACATTGTCGATATACTTGAAGCGGGTTTTCCAGAGATGCGTGGCGAGCGACGGGAATACGGCATGTGCCACGGCTGGCTTATAGACTTCGGGCGTGCGACTCACGAGCAGGGCAATGAGAGCGGGCAGTTTCTCGGGCATCGGAGGCGGTGCGGGATAGTCCTCCTCCTGGTTCTGCTGCGCCATCTCCTTACTGCCGAGCCTTTCAGCCTGCGCATTGATGCGGATCACCTCGCGCGACATAGGCTTGCAACTGTCGTGATAGCGGGCATAGAAGTCGCTGATGAGCTGCTGGCAGTCACGCTCCTGTGCAAAGGCGGGCATGCGCTGCTCCACCACCTTTCTGAGTTCCTCTTCGCCCATCATCCTGCTGGCTCCGGCACTCATGATGGCGAGGAGCGAGGAGTGGCGCGAACCTACGGCATTGATATCTACTTCTGCCAACCCAGCCTGCGCCCTAAAGAGGTCGAAAGCGATAAGATTCTTATCATTTCCATGATGGCTCCCATCAGGATGAGCAGGAGCACTGCCAACAGCAGTTGAGGTGTGGCTATCAGCAGGATGAGGAACAGGATGAGGAGGAACTTGAACGCCTCCCAAAGCTGGTTGTTTTTCTCCGGTCTTATCACCGGAAAGTAACGGTTGATTGTCATGATTTTCTGAATTGGAATGTTTTTGATTTTGTGAAGAATTTTCTGAAAGAGAGGGATTACTGGACGACTGGCTGCTTCCTGAAAGAGAGGGATTTCCGGACGACTGACTGCTTCCTGAAAGAGGAGCCTTTCCGGACGACTGGCTGCTTCCTGAAAGAGGAGCGTTTCCGGACGAGTGGGCGAATGAAGAAGAAAAAGTTCCCTGTTTCAAAGCCCGTCCGTCGATGTCAAGACCTCGTTTGCGGAAGGCTTCCCTTCGGAGATTGATTTCGTCTTCTGGCAGAAGGGCATACCAATCGCTGGAACGGTAGATTTCCGAGTCTGCATCCGTCATAAAGATGATGCGTTCGGGCGAGAAGCAGCTCTCGTCACACGGTACGCCCAATGCCTGACAATAGGCTCGCTGCGCTTCCTCGATGGTCATGCCTATCGGCATACGAATGTCGATATGGAGCTTCTTGCGGGCGGAATACTCCAAATGCAGGAGCATTCCCTTCCAGGGATTTTTCTGCCCATTCTCGGGATTTCTCTGCCCTTTCTCGATCTTTTGGTCTGCCGTCATAGCCTCATCCCCGTCATGATTTCCCGCTGCAGCTGCTCTGTTTTCAGTCTCTGCATCAGAACCCCCAGAAGCTGCTCTGTTTTCAGTCTCATCACCAGAACCTCCGGCTGTAGCTCCGTTTTCTGTCTTATTATCAGAACCTCCGGCAGCTGCTCTGTTTACATTCTCATCATTAGAACCCCCGGCAGCAGCTCTGTTTACATTCTCTGCATCAGAACCCCCGGCAGCAGCTCTGTTTTCATTCTCTGCATCAGAACCTCCCGCAGCAGCCGTTGCTCCTCGTTCTCCTGTATCATCAGGGATAAAATCGAGGGAATCCAGCAGCTTCGCCCGCTCCAAAGCCTTTTCTACGAGTTCCTTTTCGTCCACATCAATGGTGGTCTGAAAGAGGAAGCTTTCGGGGATGATGTTTGCCTGACGGCGCTTATTATCCTTGAACTGGTAATAATGGGCACTGCGGAAGGGCAACTGGCTTTTGATGCGCTGCTGAGCCTTGGCAAGTGCTGTAGCATCATGGTTGTTGATACTGCGGATGGGCTTTTCGCCTCGTATCTGCAATATCGCATCGTGTACCCAGGGGTAACGGATGGTTTTGTCGTACTCCGAGAGAGGCTGGGAAGTGATGCTCCCCTTATTGCCGCCCCGGAATCCATTGAAAGCGATACGGAATCGCTGATTTTCATTTTCTTTTTTCATCATTTATTTAGAAGTTTTAGTAATACTTGGGGGGTTATATAGAACCCACCACCCTTTTTATAAGTTTTAACGCAAGTGGGGGGGCATATAGAACCCACCACCCTTTTCACAAGTTTTAACGCAAGTGGGGGGGTCATATAGAACCCACCACCCTTTTTATAAGTTTTAACACAAGTGGGGGTCATATAGAACCCACCACCCTTTTTGCAAGATTTAACGAAAGCGAGGGGTATAAGTCTCGTTTCTTCATAGATTTTCTTCATCGGATTTCACGGATGAATCGGAGGCAATCTTGCTTATCGGATTACTCACGGATTTTCGCGGATATTTGGCCGCTGGCCAATGGCTGGCGCCCGAAATATGCTGCTATTGTTTTGTCACGCAGATTTCGCAGATGGCGCAGATTTTTCTTCGTGAGAGTTTTTGTCCCACAGATTTCACAGATTTTCACAGATTTTTTTATAGAATCTCTGTGAATCGCTTTTGTCCGATCTCAGGGGGTATCTGCAACGACCGAACAGGTCGCCTCCGCGAAAATCCGTGAGTAATCGCCACAGCAAGAAATCTCCGAATAAATTCCGTGTCATCCGATGAATAAAAAAAATCTGCGTCATCTGCGAAATCTGCGTGACAAAAAAACTCCCACAAAAAGATCTGTGTAAATCTGTGAAATCTGTGGGACTTTTTACAACCTCATGGGGTATCTGCAACGACCGAACAGGTCGCATCCGCGAAAATCCGTGAGTAATCGCCTCAGCAGGAAACCTACGAATTAATTCCGTGTCATCCGATGAATAAAAAATCTGTGTAAATCTGTGAAATCTGTGGGACTTTTTACAACCTCATGGGGTATCTGCAACGACCGAACAGGTCGCATCCGCGAAAATCCGTGAGTAATCACCACAGCAGGAAACCTCCGAATTAATTCCGTGTCATCCGATGAATAAAAAATCCAATGAATGAAACTAACAAGATTTAACCCTTATCGGAATAAGAACCCAAGAGGCGGAGGCGACTTCGGTCCAGGTCGTGGATAAAGCGGCGACCCTTCTCTGTCCAGACGAGATACATCTGGGTTTTCACGCAAGATCCCGCTTCAGCAGCATACTGGCCGCAGCCCCCATAAACCTCCTCCGTGCCATATCTCGTACGGCTCTTGGCAAGACCCTGATGGGCATAGTGGGCATAGAGCAGATACTGACCGCTCTGGTAGTACTGCACATGGAGGGAACAGAGCGCACGGTTCAGTTCCTGGGCAGTCATCCCGAGTTCCTTGGCTATCTGAGTGGTGGTGAAACAGGAGATGGAGTCGAGCACATTGTCGGCATAGAAAGCCTTCGGCATCAGTCGGTCGATATCCCCTTCGAGCGAGAGAATCTCCTCGGCACTCTTCTGGATTTTCACCACCTGCTGCCCCACCTTCTCGTTGAGCTGCCTGATGCGCTCATCCTGTTCGGCGATGAGTTTCGTCTTCTCCTCGATGGTGCTCCTCAGGATATTTTCGGTTTTTCTGAAGACGCTTTCCGCCTTTTGGCGCATCTCCTCCTCCGTTTCGCCCTGGTTCACAGGAATATAACCGCCCGTCTTGCGTATCTGGGGCAGCACCACAGAGGTAACCCAGAGTTTGAATCGCTGGGCACTCTTCTTTTTGGAACCGAAGATGAGGGAGTAGAGTCCATTCTCATTCACGAAGATCATCAGTCGGTTCTGAATCACTTCTCTGCGGTGGCTATAGCTCACCCGGATCTTGGAGGCGATACAGTGTTTCACTGCATCATGTTCGTTAACGTGCTGATATACAGCCTGATTGGATCTGCAATACCCAAGCGCATCGCAAACATCCTTACTACAGAAAAGCGGTTCTCCCTTTTCATTAAGTATCGTACGTACCTGACCAAACTCAGGATTATCGAATACCATCACATGAATGGCATTGTTGAGCTCCACGGCCAGACTGCCGCGAGCAATAAAATGATATTTTGTCATAAGCTTTATTGAAATTTAATGTATTAATAATTCATGTTATTACAAATATGAAAACATAATAAATAAGTCATCACATTTTAAATTCTTTTTTCTTTGTATCAACCTTGTAAAAGAGCGGGTGGATACTCTCCGAAAATTCTGCCAACAAGGCATAACACGAAAAGCCCACGAACCTCAGAACTCGGCTTGTTCTGAAATCCGTGGGCAAAGGTACTGCGAAAAAATCAAAGCTATTTAGTACGTACTTGGTACGGTCGTACTACATAGTACTAAAAAAAAGTTGTCTGAACTATGAAAATCAGGCTGGATTATCTGAAAATCTCCTTGATCCGGTCGTCAAAAGCAGAAATGCTGGGCATCTGTCTGGCCCGATTGTATCCGCTTCTGAGCGAATTGGAATTCTTTCCCCAGAAGCCTCCCATCACCTGCCAGAGATTGTCTATCGCCAGCGTGAATGCTATCTGATAAGCCAGATACCCCATCTCCGCCCAAGAAAGATTTACGGGCGCATAATGCTCGTCGAGAATATGGATATCCCGCAACGCATCCAGTATGCGCCTGCCTTTCGCGCTCATAAGCACTGAATTGATAGAGGATGCATCAAAAACTGAAGATGGAGCTGGAGTCGAGGATGCACCAGAAGCTGAAGATGGAGCTGGATTCGAGGATGCATCAGAAGCTGAAGATGGAGCAAATGCAGAAGGACCAGCATAATCCGTTTTCTGATTGTTCTGAGACTGATTCTGCGGCTCATTCTGAGACTGAGGAACATTCTGAGACTGAGGAATATTCTGAGACGGATTCTGCTGACCAGAAGGATAGTTGTGATTCACTACATTGCCGGTCAAGGTACCATAATTGGTAAAGGAACCACCGAAATGAATGTGGATGCCGCCCAGGGCATCGCTTGAAACCTGATTGTTTACTTGTGCGTTGTCATTCGCCATAATTGTATTATTTTTGATATAATGATTCATATTTTCTATAACCTGATTGATATTTTGAATACTTTTTACAAGTTCCGCTCTCATCTCCATCAGATATTCCTGAGTTTCGCTCCAGGATTCCAAAGTTATTCCTTCAGAAATATTTGGAACCGCAGGAGGGTCTGAACTGAAGGCTGGAGACTCTGAACCAAAGGCAGGAGACTCTGAACCAAAGGCTGGAAACTCTGAACCAAAGGCTGGAGACTCTGATTTTTCGCGCAGCATTTGAGACTCCACTTCGTAAGCCTTCCACTGATGCTCATCAGCCACATCATAGAAGAACTGCCCGATGGTACCTGGCGCCCACGCATGCTCTATCAGCACCGCATAGAAATCCCACATGATCATCTCCATCGTAGTACCCTCGGAATCAAACACGAAAGGGTCGCCCTGCACCATAATAGGATAGCAACCCATCAGCGAAGCGGAAGGCAGCAGATACTGTCCATCCATACTCTGACGGGCATGAATCGACTCGTCAATATGCTCAAACACAGCCTCATTACCGCCTGCAGCCTCGCCCGCCAAGGCCCAAGCCACACTCAACGCCAACAGACATTTCTTCTGCTCGCAACGCCTCTTGAGCGCTGCGTACTTCTTCACGATTCTGCGCAACAGCTCCTCCACCATACTATTGGTGTGAGCCAATACTTCCTGCACCGAAGTGAAGATAAACCTGATGTCTAATTGTCGGTTCGTTAACGTAGTTATTTTATTGAAAACAGTTGTTGTATATCTGAAAGCGGTTATTTATACCGCACACAATATCTTAGGCTAATTTTCTGTGGCAAAGGTAATAATTATTTTTGAAATCAACAAACATATCAAGGATTTTTTTTGAAAAGATTCAATCCAATAAAAATCCCCCTTCACAGTATCGAGGCAAATCGGAAACTGCAGGGGGATATCAATATTAGGAAATCTTTCATTCAAGCTTTCATCCTACAAATAAGATTTCATTCAAGCTTTTTCATCCTATAGGAAAGCGACAGTAAGTCCCGCCATTACGATGCTCACCATCGACATGAGCTTGATGAGGATATTCAGCGAAGGACCGGAAGTATCCTTGAACGGATCACCCACAGTATCGCCCACGATGGTAGCCTTGTGATGCTCGCTACCCTTGCCGCCGAAACTGCCCTCCTCGATCATCTTCTTCGCATTATCCCAGGCACCACCCGAATTAGACATGAACACAGCCAGCGTAAATCCGGCTGCCAATCCGCCAGTGAGCAGACCTAATACGCCCGCTACACCTAATACCAGCCCCACCACGATGGGTATCACGATGGCCAGCAGCGAAGGAATAATCATCTCCCGCTGGGCACTGCGCGTACTGATTTCCACACACCTGCCATAGTCGGGAGTAGCCTTGCCCTCCAGGATTCCCTTGATTTCACGGAACTGGCGGCGCACCTCCCGCACCATCGATTCCGCAGCCCTGCCCACGGCACCCATCGTGAGTCCACAGAACAGGAAGGCTGCCATCGCACCCAGGAAGGCTCCCACGAGCACCTTCGGATTGATCAGGTTTACCTGGAAGAAATTGATAAAGTCGATGGTAGAGGCATTCATAGGGTCGAAGACATTCCCAGCCGCATCCACATACTGCTTTCCATTCTCTACCGCCCTGATCATGGCTATCTTGATTTCCTCTATATAAGAAGCCAACAGCGCCAAGGCCGTGAGAGCTGCAGAACCGATGGCAAATCCCTTTCCGGTAGCAGCAGTGGTGTTGCCCAAGGCATCCAGTGCATCCGTACGCTCTCTCACCTCCTTGCCTAACCCGCTCATCTCGGCATTACCGCCCGCATTGTCGGCGATAGGACCGTAAGCATCGGTGGCAAGGGTGATGCCCAACGTAGATAGCATGCCCACAGCTGCTATACCGATACCATAGAGACCGGTGCTGATAGACTTGGCTGAGAGCGACATATCAAATCCGTTGGCGCAGAGATAACTCAGCATGATGGCCACGGAAATGGTGACCACAGGTATCATCGTGGAAATCATTCCCGTACCGATACCCTTGATGATCACGGTGGCAGGACCCGTCTGCGAAGCCTCGGCTATCTTCTGCGTAGGCTTGTAACTCTGAGAGGTATAATACTCAGTGGCCTGACCGATGATGACGCCAGCTACCAGTCCGCTGATCACAGAGAAGGAAAGTCCGAGCCAGTTTTCAATGCCCAAGAGATAGAGAATCACAAAGGTGGCCACGGCAATGAGCAGGGCACTCACATTGGTTCCTAATCCCAGCGAATGTAGCAAATCCTTCATAGAAGCACCCTCCTTCGTACGTACCAGATAGATACCGATGAGGGAAAGGAAGATACCGATGGCAGCGATGATCATAGGAGCGATGACGGCACGCAACTGCATATCGCCGTTCATGGCAAAAGCCGTAGCACCCAAGGCTGCCGTAGAGAGAATAGAGCCGCAATAACTCTCGTAGAGGTCGGCTCCCATACCAGCCACATCGCCCACATTATCGCCCACATTGTCGGCGATGGTAGCAGGGTTGCGCGGATCGTCCTCCGGAATATTCGCCTCCACCTTGCCCACAAGGTCGGCACCCACATCGGCAGCCTTGGTATAGATACCGCCGCCCACACGGGCAAAGAGCGCCTGCGTGGAAGCACCCATACCAAAGGTAAGCATGGTAGTGGTGATGGTGACGAGGGCTGTGGATTCGCCCTGATATACGGCATTAAGAACAATAAACCAGATGGCGATATCGAGCAATCCGAGCCCCACCACGACGAGTCCCATGACGGCACCGCTGCGGAAGGCTATCCTCAGTCCCTTGTCCAGTCCCGTACGCGCTCCATTGGCAGTACGTGCAGAGGCATAAGTAGCCGTTTTCATACCGAAGAAGCCAGCCAGTCCGGAGAAGAGACCGCCTGTAAGGAAAGCGAAAGGCACCCATGGATTCTGCACCTTGAGCACATAGGCCATGAAGGCGAAGATGATAGCAAGCACCGCAAAGACGATGGTTACCACCTTGTACTGCTGCTTGAGATAAGCCATAGCACCTTTTCTCACGTGCATCGCAATCTCTTTCATTCTCTCGGTTCCCTCATCCTCTTTCATCATGCTGCGGAAGAAGAACCAGGCCATGCCCAATGCTACGATACTGGCTATCGGGATAAGCCAAAATACGGTCGGAATGTTGTTCATAATGGTATATTTATAGGGTTTCTAATTATCTTAGTTTTAAAAGATTGACTGAGCCCACTTGAAAAGTCAGAGCACTATCAATTTGAAAGTTAAACAGCAAAAATAAGCCAAAAACAGGCTCGTAAATGCAATTTTGAATTGCCTTTTTTTATTGGACAGTAGTGAATTATGATAAATCGAGTTACTTCATTAAAACTGATTTATTATTGTAGCCATAGCCGATAATCTTGACATCTACTTTTGAATGGATTAAAGTTGGTGAACCTTGTATCTTGTATTGGAAGTAGATTGTATCTATTTTCTCTGTTGTGGCTATTTTAAGAGTTTTAACTTCGTCGAATATATCCAATGTTATCTTTTTGAATTTTTTATTGTCGCAAGCAACCACTCTTTTTTTTACAATATATCCTCGTTGGTCTGTCTTGTACTCAATAGCAACGTATGCCTCCAAATTATTTTTTTGAAACTCAATAGGATATTTACATTTTCTTTTCAATTCGTTTATAAACAACTCTTTATTTCTATAGTCAGGATTACCTGTGCTTACTTGGCATACATCAAATAGTTGCGGAGATGTTCCCACAAGAGACACATTAGTATTGGAGTTGCATGAACCAAATACTACCAAAACTGTCAATAATATAATACCCACTAATTCCTTCATCTTTATTCTATATGATTTTATCTATGACTCCACTTTAAAAAGTGGAGTCTTGCATTAAATCATTAGCACTATAAAACATCTAAAAAACAAATAATTTTATCAGAAAAGGACACACCAAAAGATATAATATTACATCACTATGATGCGTCCTCTTCATCTTTTATTTCAGTCTATTAATTATTTTTATTTCAGTCTATTAATTATTTCAAATTCATTAAATTTCTAATTCATCAAGGCAGATATCTGCTCCTCTGTCAGCCCCGAAGCCTGAACAACCTTATCCATAGGTATACCCATGGCAAGAAGATTCTTGGCAATTTCGAGTTTTCCTTCAGCTCTTCCTTGCTCTCTTCCTTCAGCTCTACCTTCAGCTCTACCTTGCTCTCTTCCTTCAGCTCTACCCTTTTCTATTTCCATGCGCTTCTGCTCCTCCTCCCATTTCTGGGTGGCATACAGGTCACGCATCACCTTGATGTCCTCGTCATACAGCTCTCGCTCCTCAGGAGTGAGCTTTCTGAGGTCACCTATCTCAGCCAGCATACGGAAGACTGGATTTTTGTCCACAAAAGGCATTTCCTTCAACTTTTCCATATTCTTAATTATATATATCCAACAATCAAATTTGTTAATATTTAAAATTTTGTTCGCACTTGTAAGCACATAATTGCGTTCTGAGGACAAAGATACGGTTTATTTTCTAAACTTGCAAGTATTAAGGCAGTTTTTTCTGTTTTTTAGAATGAAAAATAATCAGTTTTCTATAAAGAAAAATTAGTGTCCAATAAAATTGGACACATTAATTAATCTTTTACCTTTACACTCAAATAGTCCCTTAAAAAGGGGATAAATGTATGAAATGGGGGGCTGGAAGTACGAAATGACAAAACGGCTACCTGACATTACTCATCAAGTATCCGTTTTAAAGATTCTATCATTTCCTGAATTGCCTTTTTCAAAGGTTGCAACTCATTTTCTATAATCCACCAAATCTGATCGGCGTCAACCTCAAAATAATGATGAGCTATGATATCACGTAAACCTTTTACATTTTTCCAATCAATTTCAGGATGAGTTGTAAGAAGTTCTCCTTTAGTAACCTTATCAAGTCCCTTTAAACTTTCTCCTATAGCAATAAATTGCATACATATGGAATCAAGAATTGCTACACCAGTAGAAGACATCAGAAAATCATCGCCACAATGATAAGGTTGTGAACGCTCTTCTATATGCTCAATAGAAATATACACTCTATTAAGTGTAGATTCTAACTTAAAAGTGTACCACCCCTAATAATTAAAAAGTATACCA
>ERZ1031719.137-NODE-137-length-36788-cov-13.518852_pt1 | contig 36788 bp, 32 predicted proteins | sample MGYA00516702_ERZ1031719 | MGnify/ENA primary metagenome ERZ1031719 (study PRJEB33719, sample SAMN04261227) | wastewater metagenome | biome: rural village; feature: human; material: feces | host: Homo sapiens | place: El Salvador | collected 2013-01-07 ...
TGGGATATGGCAACCAGCCATACATGGTTTACAAGCATGAGGACATCGACCGTCATCACATGCACATCGTGACCATCCGGGTGGATGAGAACGGCAAATGCTTGGACAGTTGATATAATTACCACAGAAGCAAGGCTATCACCCGTGACTTGGAGGAGAAGTACAATCTCCACAAGGCGGACCGCAAGCAACGCCAGGCAGACAATCCACTTCGTAAGGTGGATGCAAGCCAAGGCAATGTGAAGAAGCAGGTTGCCAATACTGTAAAATCTCTCTGCGCCACCTACAGGTTCCAGTCATTGGGCGAATACCGTGCACTTCTTTCCTTATATAATATATCCTTGGAGGAGGTCAGAGGCGAAGTTGGCGGTCGTGAGTATCATGGTTTTGTCTATTCTGCCACGGACGGACAGGGCAATAAGGTTGGAAATCCTTTCAAGGCTTCCAAGATTGACAAATCTGTCGGTGTGGAGGCAATAGAAAAACGGTTCGCTTATTCTACCAAGAAGTTCAAGGAGGACAAGAAACTCTCCGAGATGACCCGTCATAGCGTGGAAGCTGTCTTGAAGCAGACGTACCATAAGGATAAGTTCGTTGAGTTGCTGAAAGCAAAGGGTATTGATGTTGTTTTCCGACATACAGCTGACGGCCGTATCTACGGAGCAACATTCATTGACCACCGCACTCAAAGCGTTTTCAATGGTTCAAGGCTTGGAACGAATCTTTCTGCCAATGCCCTGCAGGAGCACTTCACCTTGCCTTACGAGAATGAGCAGCCGATACCACTTACCATCCCGAAGGAAGATGGCACAATATCGGAGCAGAAGCTCCAAAGTTCTGGCTTGTTCGAGGAATATGGAAGCGGCCTTGCGCTCATGGCTGGAGGAGGTTCTTCAAATGAGGCACAGGAGGCTGCGTTTGACAGAGAGTTGCGTAGAAAGAAGAAGCGAAAAGGGCGAAGCCTTTAACCGTATCATCAGGGTTGGCTTTCTTATACAATGGAGAAAGCCTGCCTTCAATCAAAAACAATTTGTATAACTTCAAAACTGAAAAACAATGGCACAAGAAGACGATTTGAGAGCATTGGGAAAAATCATGGATTTTCTCCGTGCCGTGAGTATAATACTCGCAATTATGAATGTATATTGGTATTGCTACGAGGCAATGCGCATGTGGGGAGTGACAATCGGGGTGGTTGACAGAATCCTGATCAACTTCAACCGTACAGGTGGTTTATTTCATTCTATCCTCTACACAAAATTGTTCTCGCTCTTACTCTTGGCTCTCTCATGCTTGGGAACCAAGGGCGTAAAGGCAGAGAAGATGAGTTGGAACAGGATTTGGACGGTTCTTGCCGTAGGCTTCTGTCTGTTCTTTCTCAACTGGTGGATATTATTGTTGCCTATATCACATTTGGGCAATGCCACGCTATACATCTTTACAATGACAGTGGGTTATATCTGCCTGTTGATGGGCGGACTATGGATGAGCAGGCTCTTGAAACACAACCTCATGGAGGATGTCTTCAATAATGAGAACGAGAGTTTCATGCAGGAGACCAAACTCATGGAGAACGAGTATTCCGTCAATCTGCCAACACGATTCTATTACAAGAAGAAATGGCAGAGAGGATGGATCAATGTGGTCAATCCATTCCGTGCCACCATCGTGTTAGGTACACCGGGTAGTGGTAAGTCTTTTGCTGTGGTGAACAACTACATCAAACAGCAGATAGAGAAGGGGTATTCAATGTATATCTATGATTTCAAGTTTCCCGACCTTTCGACGATTGCCTACAACCACATGATGAACCATCAGAATGGATATAAGGTCAACCCCCAGTTCTATGTCATCAACTTTGACGATCCTCGCAGAAGTCATCGCTGCAATCCGATTCACCCGGATTTCATGAGTGATATTTCCGATGCTTACGAAAGTGCATATACAATAATGCTCAACCTCAATAAGACGTGGGTTCAGAAGCAGGGCGACTTCTTTGTGGAAAGTCCGATTATCCTCTTTGCAGCTATCATCTGGTATTTGCGCATCTATAAAAACGGAAAGTATTGTACCTTTCCCCATGCCATCGAATTGCTTAACCGCAGATACGAGGATGTCTTTCCGATTCTGACGAGCTATCCCGAACTGGAGAACTATCTTTCTCCATTCATGGATGCATGGCAAGGTGGAGCGATGGAGCAGTTGGCTGGTCAGATTGCAAGCGCAAAGATTCCGCTGTCACGAATGATTTCACCACAACTCTACTGGGTGATGTCCGCAAGCGAGTTTACACTCGACATCAACAATCCCGAAGAACCGAAGATTCTATGTGTCGGCAACAATCCCGACCGTCAGAACATTTATGGTGCGGCACTTGGTTTGTACAACAGCCGCATCGTGAAACTCATCAACAAGAAGGGACAACTCAAATCATCCGTTATCATTGACGAGTTGCCGACCATCTATTTCAAGGGATTGGATAACCTGATTGCTACGGCACGAAGCAACAAGGTGGCGGTGTGTTTAGGCTTCCAAGACTTCTCGCAGTTGGTTCGCGATTATGGAGACAAGGAGGCAAAGGTGGTTATCAATACCGTTGGTAATATCTTCAGCGGACAGGTCGTTGGCGAGACCGCTAAGACTTTATCCGAGCGTTTTGGAAAAGTGCTCCAAAAGCGCCAGTCTATTTCCATCAATCGTCAGGATGTCTCTACATCCATCAATACCCAGATGGACAGTCTCATTCCGCCGAGCAAGATTAGCGGACTCACCCAAGGTATGTTTGTTGGATCTGTTTCCGACAACTTCACCGAGCGCATAGAGCAGAAGATCTTCCATGCCGAGATTGTCGTTGACACCGACAAAGTAAAGCGAGAGGAAAGCCATTATCAGCCTATTCCCATCATCAACAACTTCAAGGATGCGGATGGCAACGACTGCATGAAGCAAGCTATTCTGGACAATTACAACCAAATCAAGGAGGATGTCAAGCTGATTGTCAAGGACGAGCTGGAGCGCATCGCTGGTGACGAGAGCTTAAAGCATCTCATACAGAAATAAACAATAAGGCGAGTAACTTTTAGGAATTGTCCTTTCAGTTACTCGCCCCTGCATACATATATGGGATTTATCGTTTTTTATCGTCTCATTCTTTCCAATTCATCATCCTTTCGCATTTTGTCGTTCAACTTCTCCTGCATTCTGTCAAGGAAGTAAGTACGGCTATGGTTCTTGCGCCTTCTGATGTCGGTGTAGAAACGATAGCAGTCCTTGGCTTTGATGCCGAAGAACTGGTACATGGCTTGCGCCAAGTCCTTGAACTTCACATCGCCATCATTCACGCTTCCCATGACGCAGATGCCATATACCATTTCTACAAGGTCAACGGCATTGCCAGTCCATTTCACTAATGGCTTTGATTCTGATGATACTGGCGGAGAGGCTTCTGAAGTGGATGTGGTCACATGAAGATGATATGTTGCTGCCACATGCTCTTGCATCCTTCGGACAAATGCAATAGCCTTGCGCGCATACAAGCCTACGGTTCCCAAACAATCCTTTATATGGGGCATTGACAGATGAAAGTCAAGCTCGGTCTCTGCGTATGACAGTGCAAAGACCGCTTGCTTCACGTTAGTGCTGCATAAATCAACCACAACCTTGATAAACTCACGATATGAGTTCTCCAAAGCGTTACCACCTTTGTTCTTATGACCTGCATTCAGCAAGTTGAAAAAATCAGTCTCTAACAATATGTTGTATTCCATGTTGCTGTCTCTTTTATGGGTTTGTACTAATTTGATGTATTCGTGCGCACACCATTTATTAGTCCAATACCTATGCCATTCCAAGACAATCTAAACAATTGGATGATGATATTTCCTGATAATCAGCAACTTTATCAAGAGAATAAGATTTTCACAAGGGAATTGCAAGCAGAAATAGTGTAAGGAAAACCGGACACTCGTCCAATCTTCCTTACACGGTTCTTATACCGTTACGACTTATTAGTAGGAATACCATACTCTTTCATACGGGCATAGAATGTAGTATGGCTCATTTCCAACATTTTTGCCGCATCACTCTTGATGCCATTGCATTGCTTCAAAGCCCACAAGATACGCTCTCGATTGATCTTGCGTTCTTGTTCATCAAAGTCCAAAGCCTCTTCTGTCAATGCCGATTGTGACAACTGCAAGTCCTCGACATCTATTATCTCATTCTCGCATAACAGCATAGCTCGCATGATACATGATTTCAACTCACGCACATTGCCTGGCCATGTATGGCTTACAAGTGCCCTTTGCGCTTCCTTACTGATGCATTTTATTTCTTTGTCCGTATGCCTGTCATATAGTTTCAGGAAGAAGTTAGCTAATGGCATAATATCTTCCTTGCAATCCCGCAACCGTGGAATCTCAATAACCGCTTCGTGAAGTCGATAATACAGGTCGCTTCTGAATCGTCCTTCCCGAACTGCCTCTTGCAGGTTTTCGTTGGTGGCGGCAATAATGCGCACATCAGCCACTTTGTCTTTTATAGCTCCCAATGGTCGGTAGCTCTTGGATTGCAACACACGCAGCAGCATCGCCTGTACGTCTTTTGGCAGGTTGCCTATCTCGTCCAAGAACAGCGTACCTCCAGCAGCCAATTCAAAGTAACCTTTTCTTGCTGCCTCCGCACTTGTGAATGCCCCTTTCTCATGCCCGAAGAGAGCGGAAACGGCAAGTTCCGCAGAAAGCGTACCGCAATCTACTACCTCAAAAGGTTTGTCGGCTCTTTTGCTTTGCAGATGTATCTTTTCCGCTATATGTTCTTTGCCAGTACCGTTGTCGCCCAATATCATAACAGCCATGTCGCTTTTAGCAAACAATTCTGCCATTTTGTATATACGGCGAAACTTCTCACTTTTGCGGTAAACAATCTTGTTATTCAACTCGACGAGTCGTTTCTGCTTGTCTATGATTTCTTCCAAACGTTCATAAACTACATCAAGCAATAATTTCTTCGGTATATAGTCTTCCGCTCCCAATTTCATAGTCCTCACGGCACTCATGCTTTCATCGTAAGATGTCATGATAATAAATGGATTCTGATAGCCGTTACTACGCATCCATTCCAACAGGTCGATACCATTATCATTCCCCAAGCGCATATCCGAAATGACAACATCCCATTCAGAGGATTCCCTCACAGCTTTCAGACCATCTCTGTAATTGTAGCATAAGATTGTTTTCCAGCCCTTTGCCTCCAACTTATTGCCCAACATATTGCAAAATGTCGGGCTGTCTTCAATGATTATTACTTTCTTCATGCTGTTACCTCCTCAATTTTCTTTTGTGCGGCTTTGATGATTGCCTCACCATGTGCGAAAACATCCTCAACCGCTTGGTTGATAACGTCGTCTGATGATGTAGAATCTTCTATCAGGTCAAAAAGATAGTTCAAAGACTCGTCAGATTGTACCATCATCCACGAGCTTCTTGCATGGTGAATGGCATCGGACATTTTCTTGCGGTTCTCCTCTTGGGCTGCATTACGGATACTGCCCAATGTATCAGTCATTTCCTTTACGAAATTCTCCAAAGTCTCTTTTTCATTGCCGTAGGTCAGCAACATAGAGAAGTCTATTTGTTTTTCTGCTATCTTACCGTTCACACACTTTCTTGCAGTGTTTATTAAATCCTTGTCAGACATCGGCTTGAACAGGCAAGCGACAAATCCTGCGCCAAGCAGTTCTTGCTCACTCACATTTGGTGCTGCTGTCATAACAACAACAGGAATGGTCTTGGAGTTACGCACGTTCACCATACGCATCATTTCCAGAATCTCGATACCATTCACTTCAGCCATCTTCAAATCCGTTATCAGCAGATCATAAGATTTTTTGCGCATCATATCCAATAAATCCGTGGCATTATTACAAGTGTCACATACGATGCCGTTTGATGCAAACGCCTCACGGATGGTACTCAGTTGCACATGGCTATCATCAATGGCAATGACAGTAAACGAATCTTGTCGTTTCGTTCTATACTGAGTTGGTTCCACATTCTGCTTTTCGGCTGCAGCCATAGGAAGACTAATGGTAAAGATACTTCCAAGCCCTTGGTGACTGGACACATCGATTTTTCCTTTCATCAGTGAAACGAGGTTCTTGACAATGGAAAGTCCCAAGCCAAATCCCGGTTGGGTGACCGCATTTCCCAATCTTGCAAATTCCTTGAAGATTTGTTTTTGTTGCTTGTCATCCAATCCTGTTCCTGTATCCTTAACCATTAGCATGAATACACCATTCTTATAGGTTGTGGACAATACTATCTCACCCTTTCCCGTATATTTGATGGCATTGGAAAGCAGATTGCGTCCTATTGTAAGCACCTTTTCCTTGTCTCCATTGACAACACCATCTGCCTTATTGCTGACGCTCAATTCCAGTTGTTTCTTCGCAGCAAAGGGTTCATACTCCATCTTTAATTGCTCTGCAATGTCCATCATACGGAAAGGGCGTTCCTTGACGGTCGCCTTTCCATTCGCTAATTTGGAGTAAACCAGGAAACTGTCAATCATAGCAGTCAAGCCTTTCGATGTGTCAACAATCAAGTCGGCATATCGTTTGCTTTCATCCGTAGCATCTTCAAGTCCGCTAATCTTGCGAGCATAATCCTTGATGGCAGACAAAGGACTGCGCATCTCATGCGTTACTGTCAGCATCACCTTTCTTGTTTCTTCCTTGCTCTTACGTGTCTTGAATGCGAATCGCCATACCAATAGGAATAATACGAAAAATACCAATATCAACAATCCTATCATCCCTATATAATAATAGGTATAATTGCCTTCCAAGTCTGCGATTTGTCGCTCACGAACTTTGATGCCTTTATCCACATTCTCATCAGCTATGCTGATTACTCTTTGCAACTGCTTATTGATACTTTCATTTCTGTTTCCAAGACTATCCAATATCTCCACTACCTTACGGCTTTGCTGGTGATGTTTAGCAACAACCGTTTGGTTTAGGTTGGTGAGCATCTTTTCAGTTTGGGTTAAACGGTTGCCTGTTGTTACTGCATTTTCTTTCTTGCCGAACAATCTGCTGAAGAAACCGCGCTTCTTTGACTTTGCCTGCTGTGGCATAGCTGAAAGTCTTTTGCTTTCAGTCTTATTCTGCTCTACAATTCTTGGAACTTCTGCGGTCAGCTTTTCTTGAGTGTCATTCAGTTCCTGCATGGCATCCTTTATATCCAGAAGGAGCTGTTCCTTTTCTGCAAGAAGATGGCAGATCGTATCAGAATCTTTCTTCGGACAGATACCTGCGATGCCTTGAAGCATACTGTCCACTTCCAATCGAAGCGAATGATACTCATTTACATCTGTTGAGTCCCAATCCGCAACCATTTCACCAAGCAGTGACAATTCCGTTATGTGCAAGTTTAAGTCATGCACATTCTTTCGCCACTGATGCAGTTCTGCATTTCTACACTCAATCTCCTTTCTGTCGCGCCATTCAAATAGGCCGATTACAATGGTACATCCTACGATGACGATGGCAGTCATGATGCCTAAAGCCATCCATCTACAGATATGCCCGGTCTGTTCTTTGCGTTCCATGTTGTTTACTTTTTACGTTTCTATTACTTCATTATTGCTTTGCACTAACATTTTAATCGGCAAAGATAATGGCAGGAAGTATCAAAGACGAATATTTATATATATTATAACAACTTTTATGTATTTTCTCGTAAAAATATAGCATATTATCAGGAAAACATGCTATATTATAATGTAAATGATAGCAATTATCTCAAATGCTTATAATATGAGAAGAAATGCACACCAAATTGAAAAAGGATGGCAAGAAATCATATCTTACCATCCTTTTTTAAATATATTTAAAGCCCCAACAGTTTTATGCCTCATGAAAGCGTTTTTCAAGCATCGCCATTCGCGCCAGCAGTTCTTTGAATGTCGGTTTGTCACCAAATATCATAGAGGAACACATACTTTTGTAATCTTGTTCCCACGCTGCCTGTATATTAGGACGGGGAACAAGCATTATACGTTTACGCACATCTGGGGCATAGTCCATACCTCTAACACTTGTGAATATTTCCCTATGGTGGCGAATGGACTCCCACAACTCATCATCATTGATTGCATCCCAAGCAAAGTCCTTGTCCATCATTCGTGACAAGTCATAGAGATGTCTTGACTTGCGTTCCGCAATTTCTCCACGTCCTTCAACAGAAAATAGTTCATGCAAGAGAAATGCCTTTTCAAGGAAAGTCTTGCTTGCCAATGCGGTTGCCACTTGGCTGTCAACAAGTGTTGTTTGAATGGTAGGGAACAACTCTTCCACCATGCTGTGGATATTCGTCTGCTCATTTGGCTCCAACAAGGACCTTGCACCGATTTCCAACATGACAACAGGGGATAGGTATTCGATTGGCTCAGCCCATGCACTCTGATACTTCACAAACACCTTTCTCGGTTCTGGGTAAGTGTTATCGCCCTCACCGTCTGGTTGTGGCTCAATGGTGCATAATGCGGAAAGTCCATATTGCTCTATGCCTTTTTTAAGGGCAGGACAGAAGTCTTCACGCACGAACAGGGAGGACACCTTGCGGAGCTTCTTGATTTGTTTCTTCGTCAAGTCGCCTTCCATTCCGAACAGGGAGCGGTCAACCGCCAAGTCTATGTCCTCGGAAAATCGTTCTATCTGATGCCATACCTTGCTCAACGATGTACCGCCCTTGAAGATGAGCTTGTCGGAGAACGGCAAGGTGAATACGATTTGAAGAATGGTTGTCACCCACAGGTCTTTCTCTATTGCCTGTGGCGGTAATCCCAAGCGAGCTGAAGCCTGCTGTAGGACATGTTGTTTGTCCTCTATGGAGAGTTGGAAAAAGTTATTCATAAGCCTTCATTACAATTTTTCTTATCCAAATAGGCATGAGAGCCAAGTCTGCCAGTACGGAATCTTTATCTTCCTTTCTCAGCAGTTGTTCGATATGCTCTATTTGTTCTTGTGTTACATTTTCTTGTTTGATGGATTTCAAAGCTGATGTTACCAACATAGCCAGCCTGTTCTTGAATGCCAAGTTTTTAGGAGTGGTCTTTTTAAAGATGATGCCTCTGCCTCCCGATATTTCCACCTTACGAGGTGTACCGTCCGTCAAGTACACACAATTCATGGGTACCTGCGTTGACAGTCCCAAGACATTGAGCGCATAGTCTCCTGTCGGGATAATCCTTGCATGTGCCCTTTCTGCAATGGCATTTGCGATTTGGTCATAGGAAGGCATAATTATTCCAAGACCCAGTTTGTCGTCTATTTGCGGATAGCAATAGATGCCCTTTGCCACACGTACAATCTTGTCGCTCTTGGCACAACGGAGCAATGTCTGCCGTATGTTCTCGGCAGACCCCATACTCACAAAATCATCGGCAAAGAAAATCCTTCCCCTGCCTAAATTCTCTATTGAGTTTTCTATTTTTTGAGCTGCACTATTCATATTTCTCTGAAATTTGTCACAAAAATAGCAAATATTTGTGACATGCGCAAGAAAACGACACAGAGAACTGCAATATTTTAATGATTTTTGTCACAAAAACAGTGTTTTTATGTGACATCACCTATAGATAATTTATAAAAAGAGGCAAAGCCCTTTTGAACTTTGCCTCTTTTTATAAATGTTTATGTATACCTTACAAACTACCTTTCAATGACATGACTACACTATTAATAACTTCATTGGCTTTAGGTGAAATATTACCTTTTTTGTCTGTTTCAATAATATCTTTAGAGCGAATTTTTTGTCCTATTCGATTATAATCCTCACCTTCTTTTTTGTTGCCATCTTTCAACTTCTTAAAATTTTGAAGAATTTGCAGTCTTTGTCTTTCCTTGTTTCTAACCACCTCTTCTTTGTTTTTACCTTTTGTATCTTTTAATGAACTTACATCAGAGATTATTTTATTGATTAACTTTTGTTTTTCTCCAGTCTCTTTTTGATGGAAAGTCGGCTGTTGCTTTAAAACTTCTATAGTATCCTTTAATTCTTCTATTTTCTTCTCACTATATCTTATTTTCAATCTCAAACTATCTTTTTGGGCATCAATATCGTTAGTATGCGGAACAACATTCTCATTCTCCACACCTTTAATACATTCCTCTCTATTTTTTTGAATCTCGATATTTGTAGATATATACCAATATATATTACCCATAATACTTAGTACGAGAAGAACAAGTAAGAAAAGAGTTATAACTGAGCTGTTTTTCTTTTTTTGTTTTGTTTTTTCATCATTGGATTTTATTTTGGGAAGATTCTGAATTATAGCAAGAGTTAGATTGTCATAATTAGCATTTGCTTGTTGTTTTCCTATGGCTTCAATGCCATCCATTATTTGTGGAACCAAGATTTCAAGCCGTTTCTCCTCAGACAGCTGACCAACAAGTTGATTCTCTGAAATCATTCCCCATATTCCATCAGTACACAAAGCCAACTTATCGTTTTCTTGAAGTTGAACCTTGTCTATTTCTGGTTGAATTTCATCACTTATGCCTAAGGCACGAGTTAGAACATTGGAGTTGGTAGCCCTACGAGCATCTTCTTCCGTCAGTTCTCCTTTCCGAACCATTTCACCAACGACAGAATGGTCAGAGGTTCTAAATATAAGTCGTTTATTTCTGATGTGATACAAGCGACTATCTCCAATATGGGCTATTGTTGCCAAAACAGGTGTGAGCAATACTGCCACACAAGTTGTTCCCATTCCTGCAAGTTGTGGATGCTCTTTTATTGTATGACGTAATAGACTATTTGCTTTTATTACAGCATTAGTCAATACAACTTCAGGCAATAATCCTTGTGGGGCATGAATAACGCTTTGCATGATAGCCTGTACCGCCAAAGAAGACGCACTGGAACCTGCCGGTCCTCCTCCCATGCCATCACAAACTATGGCAAGAAAGCCAAATGGGGTATCAGAACAAGCAAAATTATCTTGGTTTTCACTTCTTCCCCCTTGGCGAGAATCGACACCGACAATGCAATTCCATTCACTTTTTAAACTCTGCATAGCTTCATATCATTTTATATGAGGTCAAAATCACCAAAAGTATCAGTAACCTCATTATTTTCATTATCTTCTTCATTGGGAACATCTTCTGACAATAAATGATTTGTTTCTTCTTGTATATCGGTATCATTTATATCAGTCAATTCTTCATAAGAATAAAAATCTTCATTATTGGTCTCAATTTGTGGAATAACAAAATCATCAAGAATTTCCTGAGGAAGTTCGTAACCATCTTCTACTATAGATTCATAAGTTTCATCAAGTTGGTCGTTAGCTTCCATGATTTCTTGCATATCAGAATTTGAAGCACAAAAATCCATAAAAGATTTTTCCTCTTCTTGTGATAATGTCCCATCAAGCCATGCAGAAAAGGTGTTTTCCACATCAAAGAAATTCGTATAGTTATCAGCCATGATAATTTTCCTCCTTTCTTAAAGTCTTAACAAATTGCTCTTTTGCCATCTTATGTTTATTATAGAATGTATTCATATTCATCCCCATCATCTGTGCAGTTTCTTCGTTACTAAGACCTTCAACATAACGCAGACGAATAAGGTAGCTATATCTTCGATTGGGCATCAGTTGCAATATCATTTCCATATCCCCATTGTTCAAAGATGTCCCATCTATTTCTATAGACCCAATTAGCTCATCATTTCTTACACCTATATTCTGATTCTCATAAAATGGCTCCATTATATTATTTATCTTTCGTTTATACCGCTTATAGCAATAGAAAAGACAAACTGTCTTCAGCCAAGTAAATAATGTACTTTGAAACTTGAATTGTTCTAACTTACAAATACCAGTATCTTTATTGGGGACTAATATATGAATATAAATTTCATTGATAAACTCTATGCAAGAAGAACAATCTGTATAATAGTTATCGTAAACGGACTTAAACAAAGGGTAACATTTTCGATAAAAAAAATCTCGAGTCACGTTTTCCTCACGTTGCAACAATGCTTGTACAATATCGAAATCTTTATTTGCCATTCACTTTATATTTTTTCTCTCTTGTTTTTATGGAGCGGTTTCAATGATAATAGCTATTATATAGCTTTTATAAATTTAGGAAAAGGAATTTTCTTCTCAATATGTTTTTCTACATCTGTTATACTGAAAGACAGTTCCTTTAAATCATCTTCAACGGTAAAATTTATTACGTTCGGAATATAATCAAAATAATATTCAAGTGACAACAGACTTTTGTAATTGTCTATTCTTATCTCTATCAGAGAATTGTCACAATAGATTGTTGCACTTGCCTTAAAGGGGCGTGTGTTATTTTCGGCTACTGTAATGCAATCACGTATTTGGTTATCCTCCCAAACATACACACTTATTGTAAAAGGAAATGTTGGTAGAAGGATGGAGTCAAAGGCCTTATTTATTGTTTTAAAAAGATTGGTAGCCCCCCTCACCAAAAGAGGATACATATCATTTTTTTTTATGTTTATGACTTGTATATGCCCTAAATCTTCTTCACGCACATTGTGTGACAAACCACCAGTTTCAATAATCTCAATAATGTTACCACCTGTATTGAACAAACAATAACTATCTCGTCCTTCAATTTGTATTACAGCTTCTTGCAAAGCGTCAAAACAAAAAGACCAAAGTTCCGTTTCTCGAACTATTCGACAATTTTTGAAAGAAATTAGACCATCAGACTGCATTTTTCGTATATGCAGGTAGTCCTCTAACTTTTTATATGTGATAATATTGAAGCCTAAATTGAAATTCCCATTTCCTCTTATGTAGTTTTCTGCATCTTGTGCATAGCCTTGAGATTGTTCGTATTCGATTAACCAAGCGGTATAGTTATCACCATGATACCATAAGTCAATTTTATCAGTTGATTTATACAGAGGTATTTTATCTACACAATTAAATACTTCTGAAGGATAAATAAAACATTCACCTTCGTGAAATACATGGATTTCATAATCTCTTATTTCAAGATCTTCAGGATAATCTATATCCTTCCAAAATGTAAATATGGATATACCATCTTTGGCAGATTGATACATAATCAGCTACTTTTGTTTTCCCTTTTTCCCAAATATGGACTTTATCGAGAATTTACTTTTTTGGTAAATTACCAGTTCTGCTGTTTTATCATAACAAGTAACTGACAATTTTCCAGTACGTTCACTTGATGTATTATTAGCCGAAGAAGTCAGGATGAGAGTATTTCCATTTTTTGCAACGTGAACCCAATCAGGACAAGTATATTCCCAATTGTCATAATTACAATTCACGACAACCTCGTGTTTATCATTAGCCTTACCTGCAGCCTTAAACTCTATATAAGAGATTGACAAATACAGATTGACTGGCTCTCTTTCTTTCTTTGGTGCAATGGCAACACTATCGTCTTTTACAACAGCCACCTTCTGCTTACGAACTTTCTGTTTGCGTATGGTCTGTTTTTGATTCAACGTCTTGATGTTGCTTCTACAAATTGCAATCTGATTATCGCACATGCTTTTTTTTGCAGATGAATCATAAGCCTTTTGTGCGGCAATGAACTTACTTATTGCAAGATTTTGGGATTTTACAGTTTGCACCATTTGAAGTTTTTGTCCTTGCGCAAACAATCGGTCACCTACAGATTGTGCATATCCTCCCATTGTGCATAGGAATAAAGCAACAATCATACATAATTTCAATACTATTCTCATATTTGATAATACTTTACTTGAACAACTTATTTATCTTATTAGCTCTTTGATGAAATTCTATCGCAATATCACTCATACCCTCTTCTTCAAAACTCTTAGCCTTCGCCTCGAATTCTTTTTTTGCAGACAGTAAGGCTGATTTTGCTTTTTCACGACCATTATTGAAGTCTTTTGTTTGAATTTTTCTACCTTTTACCTTTGATGCTGTTTTTATTGCTTCCGAAAATCTCGAATAAGCATCTATCAAAGCCGTTTCATAGCCTTCGTCATGTTTCTCGCCAATCAGATATTGTTCGTTAGCCTGATTATATAATTCATTTGCTTTGACTTGCAAAGAATCATTGATGGCTTCTTGTTTTTGCAGCTGCTGTTCAACAAGGATTTGCTCTTTATGTTGTTGATGCAGGAAAAATGCCATTATTGCTACAATGACAGCCAAAATTGCACCAACGATATATAGTTTGGAAGAAAGTTTCATATCTTTCTTTTTGCCATCTATGTTTTCTATGGCTACACGCATTTGAGCTGCTGTCTGATAGCGAACTTTTTGATTCTTGTCAGTAGCGATTTCTATGATTTTTCTTAGCTTTTTATCTTTTATTGTTGACAAAGGCATTTTCTTGTGAAGTTGCTTGTCTAACACTTGATGCGAAGGTCCTTCAAAAGGCACATGTCCTACGATACACTGATACAACAATATTCCAATGGCATATATATCGGTTGTTTGGTTTTGACTTCGCAAATCTCCAAGAACTAATTCTGGAGCAGCATACTCAGCCTTTCCCATAAATACGCCTGTTGTTGTCAATCCTCTGTCATGTGTAGTTAACTTATTGACTTGTTTTGATATACCAAAATCAATTAACTTGATGTGTCCATCTTCGGTTAGCATAATGTTTGAAGGGTCTATATCTCGGTGAATATAGCCAGCATCATGCAAAGCCATCAAGCCAGACAGAACATTTAGTCCGATTGTTTTTGCAAAATGTACAGAATCTGTTTGATAATCTTTCAGCATTTTTTTTGCGAAAGGTATTTCTGTACCGTGTACATCCGTATACTTGCTTTCTAACAAATCCGACAGACTAACACCAGTAAGCAATTCACTTACCACATGATAATGCTTTTGCAACTTATTTCCATGATAGCTTTCTGTTTCTACAAATCCTATCATTTCTACAAGATTGTCATTCCGCAGTTGGATTGAAGCCTCTCGACGCGCTCTTTCTATTGCATGAGCAGGTAGGTCATCATAAAGAAACTTTATAGCTACTGGGCGAGTGATATTAGTATCTGTATTTACACAAATACCCTTCATCACCTTACCCATACCACCTTCTCCAATAGCAGGACTTGCGGCATCTACCTCAAAATAAATATGCTTTTGTTTTTCAGCTTCTCCCTGTAATCTAACTATAGACATAGTTTACACTTTATTCAATTTCAATTATCAATAAACTGGTAATCCATATTCGTTTTCTTCATCACTATCTGTGAGCAAAAGAACTAGTAGCCAAATACCACCTATCAATGGTACAAAAGCTATAAAATACCACCATCCGCTATGATTTGTGTCATGCAAACGCCTTACGAAAACTGAAAGCATCGGCAAAAATAACATAAGCGAACTTAAAAAGGCCCCGATATAACCTGCTATCATCATACCAGCAACATCACCACATAAATAGCCAATGAAACCAAAGACTATCATGGTTACAAATTCTGTTAGTACATAGAAAGTCCAGAACCACCAATATTCAGAGCGTGGGGCACGCCCTCTGAACGTAGCATACTTGTCTAAACAAGATTTTATAGAATCAATAAATGTCATGTCTTCAAATGTAGAAAACTTTCACCCTTGCTATTGCACTTAGGTGAAAGTTTGATGTAAATATAGGTAACTACTTTTGCTTTAGGAGTTCAGATGGAGTAAACTCTATGGCAATTTCCTTCTCATTTTGTTCAAAGATGTATTTTATACCAATAGCGTTTTTTGCCAATGTGTTGGTCAATTTGTGCATCTTTTGAGAGGAAAGGTCTGCAGCTATACTGTTCTTCAAAGAATCTCCATCAACATTGTCAAAACGATTGTCTGGAACTTTAACATGAAATACAAAGACGCTGTCACCTTGTTTATATTCACATTTTTCTAAAATCGTTCCATTGGCAAAAGTTTTGTCTGACTGGGTGTTTATTTCCTCTACAAGATGTTCAAGGTACTCAAAACCTGTTGTTTTTTTCTCTTTACAGCCACAAAGCAAAAATACTCCCAAAAGGGATATAAATATAGATGTTCGTATATTTCTCATACGTTACAAAATATTGTAGGTTGTGGTATAAACCACATCACCAGATTCCATAACTTCAACTTTATATTCTCCTGCTTTCCAAAAGCCCGGTTTTGTAGAACCAAACTGATCTAATTCAACAAATTGTGGCTTCTTTGTCTTTTTAAGTGTTACCTTTGATTCCACAGAGACTTTTTTGCCTGGCAAATAAATAGCTTGTCCGTTAGGTCTTGTAACCTTCAATTGGAGTTTGAACTCTGTTTCAGGTTCTGTCCATGATGAGAACTCCAAGCGAGCTTGAATGTATTTTGCATTGAAGCTTCTTAAAGGCTTGTCATAAGCTGTTTTCTCAGTTCCGTTATCATCAACCAATCGGAAAGACATATTGGTAATCAAGCCACGAAGTACACTTGGTGGAAGATTTTTTCTTGCCTCCTGTTCTGCCTTATCTCTTGCCTCCTGTTCTGCGTTCTTGGCTATTTGGTATTCTTTTTTGAAATCAACATCAACATTACCAAACTGAGAAAAATACTTCGAGAATACTGCGGTAAAGTCTTCTGTCTTTGCAGCATAAACCTGTATTGCAATATCTACCTTTTTCTCTTCCACGGTCAACTTTAGGCTCTTATGTTTGCGATTAACCTCGTTGGCTGCTATTATAGAGGGTTTACGCTTATAAGAAGTTTCATCCTCGCCAACTTTGAAAGCTTTACGATGAAATGTGTAAAGAATAGGAGAATCCTCATCGAAAGTAATCCAGTAAAGCACACCATTACGGCGGAAGCATACACTGTTGTCAGATGTGTCAACAGTTGGTTCGTACTTCTCTTTCTGCAAATAGGCGTAAAGACTACGCTGCGCTTTTTCCTGCGCAGGGGTCAAGTCTCCGGCGGCAAACACTGATGCTGAATAAGCTATCAGTAAGCCTACAATCAAATTCAATGTCTTCATTGTTTTCTATTTTAAATTGTTATTTATAATCCTTATAATGTTGTTATTTTTTCTCGATACTGGTCATAAGCATTAATTCTCAGCGTTGTATTGCTTGGCATCTTTGAAGTCTTTCTCAACAAGTCTTTCACTTTTACCAAAGCTTCTATCATTTCATCTGTTACTTGGTCTGCACTATAATTAGTGAGAATCAAGTCTAACATGACGATATTGCCAGAAATGGTTATTTTTTCAACGCTGACTCCATCTGCCAATTTCAAAGGGCATTGTGCTGCACTTTGTCGCCAGAATGATTTCCAATCAATTCCTTGTGACAAATTGTTTTGTCCCATACCTTGGACATTCCACTTTCCATTTGTGCGAATAGCTGTTGCAACTTTTTTACCAGTAACATCATACAAATCACACTTGTATTCTGTGCCGTCACGATATGTATAAACTTCACGACAGAAGCCTGATGCGTTATTTATACGAGAGCCGTTTGAACCATAATAACTTCTTTCCACGCATTGATTTTGTGAATTATACTTGAATTTTATAGTACTATAGCCTCCTGTTACGACAATAGGTTTCCCATTTGCTCCCAAATAAGTCATACTGCTTAAAAGACGCATAGGATTGTAAGCATATACCAATTTATGATATTTCATTTCTTTGTCTATAGTAGGGGTTCCCGATAAAGAATAGAAAGATTCAGAAGTTTTAAGACCAGCCTCATCATATGTCAATCTTTGTTCTGACCAACCATGTAAGCCTGTCGTTTTCTTTCCGTATCCATCATAACAAATTAACTTTGTCATGTATCCTCGTTTGTCATATTCCACCCTTCCTTCCGCAGCAATATCATTGGCTGCAACAGGTTTACCATCACTGCCAAATGATAATTGATGCTTTATTTTGTTCACAATTTTATCATATTGATTATAATATTTGTGAACTTTTGCATGGTCGTTTCCTCTTGTGCCAGTTTGTGTAAAGAACATTTCTGATGTTTTGTTTCCTCTTTCATCAAATTCTCTTTTTACAACAGCATAATTCTCATTCTTGATATTGGTAAGTAAACTATTTGTGCCATAATACTCTTCTTGTATGCATTGATTGTTGGAATTATATTTCATCAAAACTTTATGGTAACCACCTTCACATGATACAGGTGTCCCACCAGCATTAAAATATGAACGCTCTATAACATTGTCACGCTCGTCATATTTTAATCGTTCATCATACTTGCCTGAAGCTAAACCACCATTAAGTCCTATAGGATAAACCTTTTGTTTATTGCCTCTTGCATCAAATGACCAGTTATAACCAGCTATACCATTTACCAACATCAACTTACCGTCTGCATTCTTATATCTATAAGAGATACAATTGCCTTGTTCATCATACATAAATTCCCAACGTGCACAGAATCCATTCAGTACACAAGGTTTTCCCTTAGTATTGTAAAAAGAACGTGTTATTTCATTTCCGTTTTCATCATATTCATAACAAGCCATAGCAATACCCTCGTTGGACATTGTAGGTTGGTCTTTGTCATCAAAATAAGCTTCTTTTGTCTTGTTTCCACGAGCATCATATTCTCTTTGCAAATAACAGATATGTGTGTTAGGTAAAGTCAAACGCTTTTTGTTTGCATCCATATAAGTCACTCTGCTAATGCGTCCTTGTGGATTGTAGGTTATTTCAATTCCTGCATAACCATATTGTGCGGGAGCATAAATCTTACCATTGTTATCAAGATAAAACTCTGTCAACTGATTTCCTAAGGAATCATATGTGCAAGTTTTATGTGCATAAGCAACACTTTCTGAAAGTTTTCCTGTTGCATTCATGAATTTCACGTCCAAAGGATTTCCATGTTCATCATTGACAAACTCCATTTTTGAATAAGAAGGCTTTAGGACATCATCCGTCTCTTCCGTGAAATAAGCAGCATTACCTTTTGCATCTATATATGAGCGGCTTTTGAGATAGCCATTTTCATCATAACTATTTACATATCCATTGACTCCTTGCACATAGGTTAATCCTCCATCAACTCCTAAGAAACGTTGCTTCGTACAAAATCCATCCTCGTTATAATCATAGACAACTCCTGCAAAAGGATTATCTTTACGAATCATGGAATTATCTTTCATGTCATAATATTTCTCACCGATTCTGTTTCCCCATTCATCATAGGTCAACTTTACTATAGGACAATTATTTCCATCACTACTTGGTTTACCATCCACTGTGAGATATGTTAACTGCGCAATATTATCATCCTCATCATAGGTAAACTTTTTGATTCCAAGACCAAACTGTGTTGCCTTAGGTTTCCCATCTTTTCCAAGGTAATGCTCTTCGATAACACGACCTTCTTTGTCAAGAACAAAACTCTTCCCGAATATTCCTTGCCCATCTGGTACTCTTGCATTACCGAAACCTGCGTACTCAACTTTAGTTAGATACCCATCCTCATTATACTCCAGAATGTATTTAGAAATTTTTCCCTTACCTTCCAAAGAATTGTCAAATGCACTTTGAAAAAGTTCAACTTGTGCATTCAAAACCATTTCTGTACCTAATTCATCGTCTAATTTGAACGTACAAGTTTTGAAGTTGCTGTCATAATCCTTTACATAAAGAACTTTTCCACTACGATTTCTGAATTTCTCTGTATCGACCTTACCAGTTCCCTCTGTATAGGTCAAGGTCATATCGACAATGCGGTCTTTGTCTTCTGAATCATGATGATCAACTAAATTTCCTAAGCTATTGACATAAGATACTCTACGTAGTTTATGACGTGAATATTCAAAGCGGTATGAAGCTTCTCGATGTGACATATCACTCTTACTAAGAGAACCGATACCATGCGGAACTCCAAATACTTCTACATAATCCTTGTAATATTCAACCTTTGTCCTATAATAATCCCAAGTAAAGAATCCTATTAGTAATAGAACTATTGTAGCTGTAATTCCACCGTAAAGTAACGGCTTGGAGATTGGGTCTGGAGCTATAGCCTTTTTAACGGCAGATTTCATCTCAAGGCAAGATTGATAACGCGCCTCTGGAACTTTTTGAGTAGCTTTATCTACAACAGATTGTATTTTTTCTGAAATATAAGGATAGGACTCCGCCATTCTTGGCATATTGTCCCTTACAATTCTGCGTTTTATTTCTTGGGCAGTCAATAGTGTAGAATCGTATGGTGCACGACCTGTTAACATATTGTGAATCAACACACCTATGGAATATATGTCAGACCGAGCGTCAATGTCTTTTCCATATATTTGTTCAGGACTCATATAGGCAGGTGTTCCCATAATGCTCTTGCTGTCCGTAACATTTGCTTCTGATACAATTTGGGCAATACCAAAGTCCATAATTTTGATATGTCCATCATCCTGTATAATGATATTTGCAGGTTTAATATCTCGATGCACTATTCCTTTGGAATGCGCATAAGCAAAAGCATCCAAAATTTCACAAATCAGAGGATATGCTTTACTTTCCACAATCAAGCCATTCTTCTTATTTATGAAATCTTCAAGGGTCATTCCTTTTACATATTCCATTATAAGGAATACACCTTCTGCCGTTTCTACATAGTTTAAGAATTTTACGATACCAGGGTGGTCTAACGAACATAGCATCTCTGCCTCTTGTTTGAACCTGGCACGCAAGGCTGCATTTTTTGCCACCTCTGGACGCAATGCTTTAATGGCTACCTGCTGGTCTATATTGGTATTGACCGCAAGATATACACTACCCATACCACCAGAACCAAGATGGCGTACTATTCTATAATTAAGGATGTCTGTTGGAATCATACTTTGAAAATTTTGTGTTTGAAATCAATTTAGTTGACAGCAAACTTCCATACGAAAATTGAAATAATAGACAATATAGCTGCACCTAATCCCATATAACGGTGAGAGTCTTTATATTTGAAAACCTTTTCCCCATCATTAAGTTTGATTTTTTGATTCCATACCATTATGCCTATAACTATTCCGAAAATACCACCTAAGAATGCTAATATGTAAGCTGCTATTAACCATCCAATAGCTTCGTCAGGTTCATATTGAAATTCAATTTCAGAATTGTTTTCAGCTATGTTTATTTCATTTTTCTCACTCTTGACAGATAAGTTCTCTTCTTTTATCTCTTGTGTAGCTTGTACTCGTTTGTTCAGTTCTTCTATCACTTTGTTCCAATCCAAATGTCCTTCAACAACACCTGCCAAATAGATTTCTGGTGCAGGACCATTGGCAGGAATACTAATAGAAGATTTTCGCAAAGGTTTTCTATTAACCACAGTTCCGTTGGCACTACAGTCTGTAAAGACATAATATTTTCCACCAGTAAACTCTTTCAATTCAATGTCTGCATGATGTCGGCTAATCTTACGGTCTGCATCTGTTATAATAATATCACACATTTCCCTTCCTACAGAAATCATTACAGGAGCATTTTGTGTTCCAGTATGACTAATATGTGTACCATTACGAAGAGCTGCCATAAACTCATAACAATTTTGGTAACGCAACATCATATTCTTGTTGGTTGCCTTATCTAACACTTTTTGTAAAATGTCAGATAATCCTTGTTTGTATTTTGAAAGTTTTGGAAACTCATTGTTCAAGATTGCATCTTTTGTTTCAAACTCACTTGCTAATGTATTGAAGGCATGGTGCCCTGTGAGCATATAATAAAAGACACAACCCAAAGAATAAATGTCTGACCGAAAATTGATAGAAAAACCATCGGCTTGTTCTGGACTCATGTAACCATTCGTTCCTATTACAGACCCAACGATGGTTGAACTGTTGGTATTATCCATATCCTTTGCCACACCAAAATCGAGCAAGCAAACATTTCCATCAGGACGAATCATTATGTTAGAAGGCTTGATGTCTCGGTGAACAATGTGAGCATTGTGAACACATTGTAATGCATCAAGAATCTTCAACATTAGTTCAACAGCCTCCTGTTCTGGAATCGCTCCATTTTTAGTAACATATTGCTCAATATTCAAACCTTCTACTAATTCCATTACGATGTAATAGTTTTGAGTTGTCTCATCACGGAAGGCTGAATAAAGCTTTACTATAGAAGGATGATTTACCTTTAACAGAAATTCCACTTCTTTCTCAATGCGGCTAAGGATAGCCCAATCGCTTGCAAACTCTGGGAGAATTTCTTTTATTGCCACAATTTGCCCTTGACTATCCCTGCCACGGAAGATTTGCCCCATACCTCCACGAGCTATGGGGGTATCTTCTATGGTATAATTAGCGATTTGTCTCATTGAAATATTTACTTACTATTCTTTTTCTTTGGAAAGATCCTTTTTTGTTACTTTTTGAGCAGCATCATTAGCTTTATCTTGAGTCTTTTCTTTATCCAATAAATTTTGTGCACTTTTAGAAATGGTATTATCGCTTTTGACTTTTATTGTTTTCGTTTTTTTTTCTTTGGAAGCTGTTTTTTCTATCTTCTTAACCACATCTTGTTTCACAATAACCTCAGACTCACATTTCTGCTCTACCTTCTTTGCTTTAACTTTCTGTTTAACCTTTGTCGTTACAGTAGGCTTTGGTTGTGGCTTTTCCTCTTCATGGAAATACCAATAAGCCCCACCAGCAACAGCAATGATAAGCAAAGCGGCAATTAAAGAAAACGATAAAGTATGGTTCTTTTTCTTAGGTTGTACAATCGCACCTGAAACAGAAGGTGTCCTCATTGATGGCATTGCCATATCTTCTGCAGGAAACTCTATTAATTGAACAGTTATATTATCCAATCCACCAGCCTCGTTAGCTTGCTCAACAAGCATCCTTGCACGTTCATTCAAGGATAAATCATGGCGAGAAACCGTATTGAGTATGGTGTTATTATTAATCATACCACTTAATCCATCCGAACACAACAAGAATGTGCTATTTGGTTCTGGAATAATTGGCATTTGTCCTATTACAGGAGGAGTCATGCCTTCCACACCCAAAGCATTTGTTATTTGATTTTTATCTTGATGATGTTCTGCCGCCTCTTGTGTGATTTGTCCAGCATCAACCAATGTTTGAACATATGATTGGTCTTTGGTTATCTGTCGAATCATTCCATTGGCAATATAGTATATTCTACTGTCACCTACAGAACCATAGTAAACCTTTCCATCCTTAACTATCAACATGACACAGGTTGCCCCCATCCCTTGCAAATCATCATTCATAGATGCTTTTCTTAGGATTGCTTGGTTTGCTGCAATTACAGAGCTAGTAATTGCTTCTTCTGGTGTGGAGAAAGTGTTATCTGACAGAATATCTTGGATAACAGCTACAGCAAGTTGAGATGCCACATCACCTGCATTCTGTCCTCCCATACCATCACATACGGCAACAACTCTACCATTTGGTGAGTCAAAAGTCACCATGCTGTCCTCATTGACTCTACGAGTTCTTCCAGTATCTGTGCAATTAGCTATAATATAGTTCTCCATATTTATCCAAGTTTTGGTATTGCGATGAAAATGAATACTGTATTGCCTAAACGAATTATATCGTAGTTTTGTAACTCACCCTCATCAGACAATTCCTTGTTCACAAAAGTTCCATTACTTGACTGTTCATCTCTGTACTTAAACTTATTATCCACATTACGATAAAGAATAGACATATGACGGCCAGACATTTGATGATCCCAAGGAAGAGAAATGTCACATGACTGGTCACGTCCGATAAAATTCTTACCTTCATACAAATTGAAAGCCTTTCCTAATGGGTCGCCATTGTATGTGACCAAGAAACCAACTAACTTTCGTCCCTTTCCTGCCGCAGCCCCCTTAGGCTGACGAATTACCGTACCACCACCTATTGGCGCTTGTGGTTGCTGTACATTTGGCTGTTGAGGACGAATCTTAGTTTCACCAGAAGCATCTTGTCCCCCAAACATCGCCCCGTTTCCACCATTACCAAACGCTTGTGCATTAGGTGTAGATATATGGGTACCTTGCTCTGGCTGAAATACAGAAGAATCCTGTGGACCTCTTGCCATTGTTGACATGTCTAAGTTGGGCTGTGGATTGAAGCCCATATTATTTCCACCTTTTGGACATAAAGGGCATTCATCACCATATATACTTGAATCATAGATGTGTCCGTTTGGACAAACTTTCTTTGGCATAATTTTAAATATTTAAATTGTTGATAATATGTGGAATGGGGAAGAAGTTCCTTATTAGCCAAGGAACTCTTCGCTATTCATCATTGAATCGAAAGAATCATTTGAGTCCGTATCAGCTTCCGCTGTATAGTTTTCCGTGTTGTCTTCCTGCTCGTATGGTTCAGCCTCTGCCAAATAGGAATCATTGTCCATACCAGCAGAATAGTTATTGTTACCATCTTGCTCATACGAATCATATTCCGCAAGATAATTATCGTTATCATTGTTCCCATCCATGTGAGGATTGTAGTCAGGATTGTTGTCGGCATAATCATCATGATATGACTCTCCAGTTTTCTCATCCTCAAAATTGTTGTGGATAACATCTTCTTGATGTGGCTGATTTTGGGCAACATAGTTCTCCGTTCCATTGTTGGAACCAAAATCTTCGATATTATTGTAATGCTGTTCTGTAACACGAGCAGTCTGATGTCCCATGTGAATATGGTCTTCCTCTGTATAGCTAACAATTTCATTATCGTCAAAACGACCATTGTTGTCCACGTCCACAGCAAGTAAATCCGCATGACCATCGCCATCTACATCCATAAGGGCAAATTTATGTCCGTCAACAGTACCTTCCTCAATAGATGCGACTTTTTCATCACCTACATAATAGTTGGTGGTTTCGTCCCAAGTTACTGAAGACTTTTCTGTTTCTTCCACACTTGGTTTCTCAACAGGTTTCTCTACAACTACCACTTTCTCTGTAGGTTGCTCTGCAACAGTCTCTGGCTGATATTCTGATGCCACATCTGCACCATTCACGATGTCATCCGCAGTCAAAGGAGTACTTTCCTCAGCATCAGAAGGCTGAGTTGCTGCATATGCAGCACCTCCAGCTACAGCTGCGCCTCCTACGAAGACAGCTGCACCTGCTGCCATTCTCTTTGCTGCATTACTTTTCTGAACTGCCATGTTCTCGTAATCGTCAATGTTTGTACCGGTGTTCGTTTTAATCGTATTCATAATTTCATTTATTAATGGGTTATTATTCTATTATGTTAAAAGGTTACAGAAGTTGTTTTCTGTCCCGCTTTCATTAGTAAAGACCTTTCTATTATTCTTTTCTTACGGTTACAATGTTATTTTTTTATTTTAATGATATAACTTTCCGTTTCGTCTTCATTTAGTAACGCATAATAACCAGGAGAAAGGTATTCAAAAGAAATACTACTTACGCCGCCAGTCAAATCCGTTTTTGGCGTTACAATGTTATTTTTACGAATTTCATCGTTATATCCTTGTGTGTATTCCCCATTCTCCATTGGTAAAATCTCTAATGCTAACAAATTCCATGCACCTTGAAATTTTGCGCCTTCAGATTTGAATGTTGTGGTAATACCTTCTGGAAATGTAAAGACTTTCTTATCTATGAAAAAAACATTGTTCCCTTCACTATGAGTTTTAGCTTTTGGTATGCGGAATTCATTTACATAAACTATTCCTTTTTTGTAGATTTCTACGTTCTGTTTTTTATACTCTGTACGAAACTCTTTTATCTTGGAGGACAAGATTTGCTCACTTGCTCCGTTTCCTTTTAGCAACACGATGTATTGCTCTTTATCTTTCTTTCCATAGTGTTGTGATTTGATTATACCTTCCTTTGTATTACCATCCTTTAGCACAATAGTATTTGTATAATCTGCCAGTTTATATAAGCTTGTATTACGTGGTACAGGTAATTTCATCGTCTCTTTGATGTCGGTTGCAGGAACTTCCACAGTAGAAGTAGAAGTCTTTATTGTAATTTTCTTCCCTATCTGTTGCGAAATGATGACACCTACGTAACTTTTGCCATTTCTTGTAACAACCTCATCTTCTATCGTATTCTCCGTTTGGTTCTTTGATAGTATTTTTTTGATGTCTTTCAATTCATCCCATACGAACTTGTAATTTTGTGGTTCGATTTGAACATAAGAGATTTTCGGCATCTCATTTTGCTCTACCTTTGCCACATTTGTAAAGTTATCATTCTTTGTCTTTATATCATAAAGAATAATATAGCGCCCATCTGCATTTCCCAACAAGGCTTTATTTTCCAAAGCCCATTTTTTCCATTCACGAGGTAGATTTTCATATTTTACCTTTTTCTCTCGCTTAGAAATAATATTGGATTCTTCTATGATAAATCTTGCGTTTGTTGTTGCAATTGTCATATCTGTTCCTGGACGTTGTACTATCACATTACCAACAATCACAGACCCATTCTTCAATATAATAGTAGTCTTTTGTTCTGCCATGCTTGATAACAAGGAACATAAAGCAAATAAAATCAGAATAATCTTTTTCATAATAGATATAGCCGTTTTAATTAATAATCTCGCCAAAAAGAAGGTTTACCTATAGCTTTCAGTACTTCGTTTTGCACTTTTGCAGCAACACTGCGAGTATTAACGTTTCCTTCCATAGCAAATTCTTCCATTTTGATTAAGTTTAAAGCAGTTTCCAACAGCGGTTCTTCCACTTCTCCAAGATTTCTTTTTGTAGTTGAATAACCATCTGGGACATAGTAATCCACGGGTATGCCATCTGTTGTTACTGTTTCCATCTTAGCATTGTAGTATTGCATCGTAATAGGCTGTAATTGATATTTATATTTATTGTTTTTTATAGTCCATGAGCCTACACCTTTTCCATAGGTTTGTTCACCAATAACAACAACATTCATAAAAGGTTTCAAACTGATGATTAATGCTTCAGAAGCTGAAGCTGAATATTTGGATGTAAGAACAAAAACTCTTTTAAGATTTAGTCCATACAATTCCGAGCCAGGTAAACCTTTTCCATTGTTGGGTGTCTGAAAAGTATTTGTAGTTTTTTCTGAACCTGTTGCTTCGAAATATTCTCTTGACAAAATGTCGTTGTAGGTACATTGTTGAAAGATTTCTCCATAACCGCTTTCTGAAACAATAGAATTAGACAGGTATTTGCATGTAGAAACGAAACCAGGATTGTATCTTAAATCCAAGACCAATTCATCTATGTGTTCTTCATAAAAATGTTTTAATACGTTACTAAGATCTTTTTTATCATCAAACTGTAAATAACATATATAGCCGACCTTTTTCCTTTCTATTTGATAAATGGAATCCAAATAAACAGTATTTTTTTGTTCCAACGGACTACTACCTTCTATTGTGTCTCTTGGTTCAAACCCATCATTACTCAAAACGCCTAAAATTATTTTATCATCAAACAACTGGATTAAATCTCCACGTTTTAATCCCCTTTCCTTTAATTTAGGAGACGTTACATATAGCACTTGGGCAAAAATTGTATTTCCATCGGTATATTCTTGATATTCGAATCCCAATTTTATAAAATCGGTAGTACCTACATACGAACTATTATGTGTACAATAAGAGAACTTATCTTTTGATGATAAAAGAGACTTGAAGAAAGTTACAGGATCTGTTGTATAGTCGCAAGCTAAAGAATCTGGTATATCCTTCCGCCATAAATAATCGTGATTCATTTGGGCATATACCCACCTACATTCTTCATCATAAGCTCCTATGTTTGGTATTTCTTGAGGAACAGAAGATTCAAAATCGCTATCTTTGGAACAACTGACAAATAATATAACCCAAAACAGATATACAATTTTCTTCATAGCTCACATTACTTGAATATTACAAAAAGTCTTAGATAGGCCAAGGTTTTTAGGTTGAAACAAAATGAACTAAAAACCCTGGCTTATTTCTTATATGTGTAAATTCTTATTTTGCATAATCTACTAAATACAAAGTATTTAAGTTATTACGATTTTTTGCTTTTGTAGAATATTCTTTTACAGAATTTGTTCCATTCAGTAATACTCCATAAGAGCGTGTTATATTGTTGTTTTTATCTTCATCACATAAGTCCAAAGCAAACCAATATTCTCCACCAGCTTCAAATGAGACAGTTTGAGGGTCAAACAATGTATTAGTTGAGCCATTTTCAACATACGTGTATTTGAAATTAATATTCTTCATTGGTAGCATAAAATAATATTCATACAAGTTGTTGGAAGTGTAATTTGAAGGTTCTATATAGCTTAATCGCCAGTTAAATGCTCCATTCTCATTCTTCTCGGAAATTTCATATCCATTAGACTCATTTAATTGTAAGAAATCACAACTTTTAGACATAGCGAGAGTATATTTTTCAACACTTGGAAATGTATGCACATTGAACCATTGGACAAGACACAAAGCTCCTACAGATATGGGATTAAGATTACATTCATTGTTGTTGTCACCAATAGTTATACTTTTGATGTCTAATCCCAAAATTTTATATTTACCACCCAACAGTCCTGCATCTGTAATTTTGGTAGTTGAAATTTTTTCAGTATCAGAGAATTTCCAAAATTCGGTCTTAACATTGTTACCGTCTATTTCGGCAACATCCGTTACTGCTACCAATGTATAAGTACCTTTTTCAAGGTTCAAATTACAATTGGCGATACTAGCATAATTCTTAAGATACTGAATATCTTGCGCAACTAAAAGTCCTTTTTCGTTATACGCAAACGTATGAACTCTAAGTTTATACTTAGTAGAAAAGGACTCCAATTCTCCATCATTAATTTCATACGTAAATGGAGCGATTACACCAGAAGGGTTTACCTTTACAGATATAGCTCTTGTTATCTCAATATCATCATTAGAGCATGACGACATGACCATTGCTAATACAGCAATCAATGAATATAATATTTTCTTCATAATGTCTAATTTTTATCATTATTTTTTCTTATTAGTACCAATGCACTTGAACAAGTATCCAACAGAAATCTCTGCAGAGCTAACTTTGCCTGGGAAATTCCCTGCAAGTTTGCTTGTTCCATAGTAGTAACGAGCATTCACATAGAATCCATCGTTAGCAGAGTTCTTGTTTACTCGATAACCTAAACCTATAGTGGCCTTGACATCAAAGCCCTTCAAGTCACCTGTTTTGTAAGTTACATTGTCATAAGATAAAGCATCCGGGCTTGAAGACAAAGAACCTGCCAAGGTAGGACCAACCTCTATATAGAGGTTCTTCAACTGCTTGCTATTATACATAGGATAGAACTGCAACATAACAGGAACCTCAAAGTAACCAAGTTTTAAATCCTCTTCTGCCAAAGTCTTAACTGAATGGCTCTTATAGCTCAACTCCAAACCTATACCAAACAGACCTTGTCCATCAAGGTAGCGTCCTCTTGAATCTTTTGAACCAAAACGTACATTGGCAGCTAAACCACCACCGAAACCGATACCACTTCCATCATAAATTTTCAAGTCCTCACTTTCACTCATTGTAGAAATGCCTACGCCAGCACGCGGTCCAACAGACAGCTCATAGTTGTAGTGCTTTCCTTTGACTGTAATTTTCTTTCCTTCTTTCTTGGTAACAGTCTGAGTGGTTGATCTTTGACCAAATCCATCTCCTCCCTTGTCTATCTGGGCAGAAGCCGACATTGCTAAAGCCAAGAATGACAGAATCATAAATTTCTTTTTTGTCATAATTCTTGTTTTTATAAATTAATAAATATTTGAAGTTTAAAGTTCTTAGAATGGCTTTAGTTCAGCGTTGCATCTTTTTGAAGTTCCATCACTTGTAGAAACTGCGCACCATGCATTAAAATCAACTTTCTTTACATAGAATGCACTTTTAATCTGTTTTGAGCCATGAGCAGGTATTGTCACTGATTGTGTTACCTTTTTGAAAGTAGCGCTTTTGCCACCTCCTGATAATGTTATAGTTGTTGTTACAGGGATGGAAGAAGGATTGGATATAGTTGCAACTACATTACAAACATCATTGGAGTTTGCATCTGCATTTGTCACTTTGATATGAGGAATCAATTTAGTACGTTGCACGAAACTATAGCTTTCTTCTCCTTGCCATAATTGAATTCCATTGTTCTTAACCTCGACTCTAAATGTTTTTCTTTCACGAGCATTGGAAGCATTTGGCTTATAAGAGAATGTGAAGATGTTCTGTCCTTTCTTCATCAAGTTCAAAATATTTCCACTATCAGTATCTCTCAATGTAACAGTAATGGGTTGACCTTTCCATTTGTCTGGTATAGAAAGTAGAAATTCACAGTTACATGTACCACCAGCTGAAAAAACTTGACTATTCCTGCGGTTTTGTGTATAGAATGTGGATTTGTCCTCCACAACATGAAGTAATCCGTATTTACCGTCATATTGAGCAACAGCTGCACCATCAGCAAACTTTTCTACACTTTCATATTGAAAAGGAGTTAACAGCTTTCCTTTAGAAGATAAATAAGTCCATAAGCCATCACGTTCTTCAGGAATCCATTGCTTACTATAGTCTTGTTCATATTTTGAATAAATTACATCTTCTCCTTCTCCAGATTCTGCCCTATACAAATAATCTACTTCTAAATCTCTTGTTGGGACTTTCTCTGTTCTGCCATCTTCATTCAATACAAAGAAGACACCATCTTCATCCCAAAGATAGGCTTTCCCATTGTAGAAGTTCGTTCCACCGTAAGGAGTACCACCGTTCTTTAGGCGAGGTAGAATTTGCTCTCCCGAAGTGTCTATCCAATGAAATGTTTCTTCTTTTCCAACTACAGCAAAACCTTCACTAAAAGGTCTAACCTCATCTTTTGTGAACTTGAATGCTGGATGACAATTATCATCTAAATAACCATATAAACCATCCGAATCCCGTACTGTTAGTAATCCTTCTGAATAAAACATATAGTCAGGAAGTAGAAAATAGGCCTCCTCTGCATACTTTACTGTTCCATCTTCTGAGAGTACACCTTTCACTTGCCATCCCAATGATGTATGATTTACAAATACGGCCCTGCCTTCGTAGAAGAGGTTTATGGCATCATACTTGGGGGAAAGTATTGTTCTTCCGTCAGAACCAACAATACCTATTTTACCATTTTGAGACACCTTATACATTTTCGGACCAAAGTATTTAATCTCAGAGTATTGGGGTGCAACAAGCCATTCGGCTGTTTGGGCAAAAGTACTTGCGGACAGCGTAACTAAAGTTATAATTGTAAATAATTTCTTCATAAATCCATTCTAATTAGTTTACTATTGGCATACTTTTCTCGGAACATGCATTATTCTTTTTCATTTCTTGAACAGATCTATTGCTCACTTTCTTTTCTTGTTTATGCCTTTTAGAGGTTGTGTGTTTTGTCTTTTTCTTTGTAGATGAAGTTTTCGTCAAGCCATTAGTTTTAATTGTGTTATCTTTTGGAGCAATCTTGTTAGTGGAATCTTTTGTCCAAACATCATCTTGCTCTTTTTCTTTAGAAACAGGTATGACAATTTCATAATTCTCCTTTGGCTTGTTATTATTGCTACAATACCATACGCAACAGGCGATAATTGCCAATATGCAGAAAACAATACAGCCTAATAAGACTCTTCGAGTTGTGATATATGGGTCTTTAACCAAATTTCAATCCAAAGTCCATTGGTTTCCCAAACGCACTTTGTCCTCTTGTGTCACAGGTACAGACGCACCTTTCAAGAGTTTTCTATCATTGACAAAAGTTCCATTACTACTTGTGTCACTGATTGTCATTTTTCCAAACAATCCAAAAGAAATGACCAAATGATGTCTGCTCACATTGTCCTTTTCATCGGGAATAACAATGTCACAGTCAATTCCTCGACCGATAACTATCCTTTTCATTTCTAATTTCTTTTAGTTTTACTTGATTTTCTTATTCTGGCGAATTGTCTTTTTATAAGTAATCCTACCGCTTTCAAACAACTATAGTGATAAGTTGAATTTTGTTTCATGTCAACAACTATGGCTGTTAGATTATCGTGTTCTCCACCTCTTTGTTCTCCGATACCATTAATCTTTGCTGTTAAATACTCAACCTCATCCTTAGTTGAATCCTTTTCTATGAATAGTTTTAGAATATCAGACTCAGGCAAAGTGTTCCATATCCCGTCACAGCATAAAACAAACCTGTCACCTTTTTTGTAAGGGATTTTCTCTACGGTCATTTCTACTTTTGGGCGTATGCCTAACGCACGAGTTATAATGTTGGAGAAACTTGATTGGCGTGCCTGTTCCTCTGTCATCATTTTTTGTGCTACCATTTCAAACACTTTTGAATGATCGAAAGTTCGGAACACTTTCTTTCCTTTTCTTAATTGGTAGATGCGGCTATCTCCAACATGGGTCAAATAAGCAGCCTCAGGAGTCAAAACCAAAACGGTAGCTGTTGTTCCCATTCCTCGTAGTGGTGGTTCATTTAATGCACGGCGATATATAGCAGAGTTCGCTGTATCCACAGATTTACGTATAGCTTCTTCCCCTAATTTTTCTACAGGAGTTTCTGCTAATGTTTGAGCGATTTCTGTTACAGCAATAAGAGATGCTGTTTGTCCGCCATTCATTCCTCCCATACCATCACAAACTGTTAGAATCGCATTGTTTCCAACACTTGTTCCTGCATAATTATCTTGATTCTCCTTTCGTCCACCAATCCCTGTGCGTCCGAAAGCATCACATAAGTCAATGTCAGCTAAACGTTTAGCTTCATCCAAACCTATAATAGATGTTTTTATGTTATTATTCATAAAATTCTTTTCTGATGGAGTTAGTATTTTCTAAGTAGTGCAGAAATTTTGTTTACATAAACTGGGTCTTCTGCTTCAGAAGCATATTTATAAGCCTTATCTAATAGTTCTTTGGCAAATCTTAGATTACGAGCCTCGCCACCAGTCAATGACGGTCCTTCATAATAATCACAAGCCAATTCATATAAAGCAGGATAATATTCCCCATTAGATTTGATAATTTCCCCTAATAAACTATGTGCCTTTGAGGGACTTTGACTTAGTTCTTTTTTCAGATTGGCTTGCATAGTAACAAATTCATCATTGAGCGTAAATGATCCTGAAGACACTGCATACAATCTGCTCAATATGAATTTTGCTTCTACATTTCCATTGCGAACCATTTCTTTTAAGTTGTTTAGTCCGTCTTTAGCTTCACTTGGGTTAAGTAGCTGTTTACGAATAGCAGGAATTGACAAAGTGTTTTCATTACCAACTTGTTGCTTCGCATTAGAAGTATCGACATTCTCTGTAACGTCTGGTTGAGAGATTTTTTCTTCTTTGTTTCCTTTTGATATAAAAAGAGCAATGCAAACTATTACAACTATAATAGTTGCGGCAACTCCACCAATTATCGCTATTTTTTTCACATCTAAAGAATTGTCTGAACGCCCCATAGAAAAATTATCAAGAGCCGCTCTAAATTCTGCTGCTGTTTGGTAACGTTTGGTACAATCCTTTTCTGTTGCCTGTGCAATGATATTTCTTAATCCCTTAATTTTAACTTGTTGCAAAGGCATTTTGTTCCTTAAATGGGCATTAAGTACTACATTGGATGGACCTTCATATGGAAGATGACCAACTGCCAACTGAAATAACAATACACCTAAAGCATAAATATCTGTCGGTTTGTTTTGATTTTTAAGGTCACCTATGATAAGCTCTGGAGCGGCATATTGAGGCTTCCCCATAAATTGTCCAGCCGTAGTTAAGTTTCTATCATGTGTTTTCAAGCCATCTACTTTCTTGGCAATACCAAAGTCTATCAACTTAATCTTTCCATCACGAGTTACCATCACATTTGATGGATCTATGTCTCTATGGATATAGCCTGCATCATGTAATGCCATGATACCAGACAGTATTTTTTTTACAACTGTCACAGCAAACTGTTCCGGACTTGAATTATATAATTTGTACAAAGTTTGTGCATATGGTATTGCAACACCATTTTGGTCTGTAACGACCCCTTGTATCAAATCAGACAAAGACACACCTATCAAAAGTTCACTGACCACATGATAGCGTATAGCCTTTACACCATTAGGAAGCTTGGTCTCAACAGCTAAGAATCCCATCATTTCAACAAGATTCTCATGTTGAAGTTTGATATTGGCCTCATCTTCTGCTCTCTGAATTACATTTTGTGGTAATCCAGAAAACATAAATTTGATGGCAACATCTCTTGTCTCGTGAGTATAAACATTAATACGCCTTCCACGGAAAACTTTTCCCATGCCACCTTCTCCTAAAGGAGTGGATGTGTCATCAAATTCATAATATATGCCTTGTTGCTTTTCTTTATCTCCTTGTAGTTTTATGATTGCCATAATTATTGATTGATTATATTAATACAATACAGTTCGCGAAGAATTGTCTTTACTTTGTGTTGGGGTATAGAAATCATTTGACACATTTGAATTGGGCTCTTCTCCGTATGAAGTACCTGTTCCAACAGTGTTTTCTGTTATTTCTTCAAAATTTACGTCTTCAGCCAATTTGGCTTGCTCCACATTGAAAAATTTAACCAAAAACTGATAATGTTTGCCTATTGTCAGCACATCATTTTCTTTGACTGATAGAGTTTCATATCTGGCATCGATATCATTGACAGCAGTACCATACATAGAATTATAATCCGTAATAGTCATATTCAACAGATTAGTATTTTCTTCTTTTCTTATAAATAGTATAGCATGTTCTGAAGATACGGTCTTTTCATTGAGTCTGACGTCACAATTTTCTGTTTGCCCAATGATGTTTCTCCCTAAATATAATGGGAACATCTCCCCAAGCAATCCATGCGAGATTGAAAACAAAACACCGACAACAACTCTGTTTTGTAAGGATACATATCGGTTCGTTTTATCATTCCCAAACGGATCGCCACGTTGCAGTATTACACCTTGCGTTGAACTTTCCGAAGGTCTTGATACGTCTGGGATGTAAGTACGATTGTCGCTCACTCCCGAACGGCTATATAGATTACCGTAAATAGAATCTTCTAATTCAGTATTGCCCAGACTGTTATAATCAACACCTGGTACTATGGTCTTATTTTGTGACATGATGTTTTGGATTCTTGTTAAAACTTATAGAATGCGAAATATCAAGGTGGTTTCTCCCATTTTTAGAGTATCTCCATTTTTTAGATTGGCAGATTTTCCTTGAGGAATAGCTTTTCCATTTATATAAACTGGATTACTATTTTTGGCAGAAGTAATTTGATAAACGATTTGTCCTTGCGGTGACTGAACAGTTCGCATTCCTGCATGAATACGACTCATGGCTACATCAGGCGTAAGCTTGATTTGAGCCTTGCTGTCTGAGCTTTGCCTTCCCAAATTGTAGAAATTACCATGTGGCAAATCAACAACCCCATAGTTTCTTCCGTTGTATGACATTTGAAAAACAGCTCTTTTCATTGGTTGTGCCTGCAATCCTGGCACAAAACGTGTCTTTTCATCTTTATTAAGACCATCTACTACACGAGTTTTGTCATTTTGCAAATTATCAACCACACGGGTAGGTTTTTCACTTACCACTTGTGTTTCTTGGCTATCCACCAAAGTGTTGTTGCCAGATATTGCTGTACCATCAGAACTTGTATTAGATGATACAGTATCTATTTTTTGCTCATGTAAGACTACACTAAACGGTACCGTAAACGAACATTTTGGACAACGAAATGTAGTTGGTGGTTGTCGTTGCAAGTCAAAACGACGACCGCAATTTGGACATTTTATAATCATCTTATATAGTTGTGTTATTTTACATAAACCACGACCATGCTATCATCAAATTTACCCCACATTTGAGGGTGTTGCAAGCCGTCTGTGTCACTTATAACTTTAGGGTTCACATAGTTGAACAGTTCTCTTGCAGTAATCTTCTTGTCTCCATTTTTATCTGCCGCACCACGAAAGGCTTCTAAAATTCGTTTAAAGAAGAAAGAATTGTACATATTGGACTGTTCCCATGAAACCTCTGATGATCTACTTGAAGTATATAGCATCACACTTGTCTTCTCGGTATTTCTCTTGTAGGCATTCCCACCATTATTATTTTTCAAAGTGAGACCACCTGAATAGCATGCCATTGCAAATATAACCTTACGACGAGCTTTTGCTGCTTTCATTATATTTTGAATCTCATTATAGGAGATTACTCCAGACGCATCTTTTATTTCATAACTTGTCAAACCGCCTTGTACCCCATGACCACTGAATGCAAAAATGATTTCATCATTTACTGTTGATTTTGCAAATTGAGATTTTAGGACTCTCAAAATATGGTCTCTTGTTGCATTCTCGTTCAGCAACATAAAGACCTTACTACCATTGTAATCATGAAAGAAATGTGATATGGATTTTGCATCTCCTACGGAACATGGCAAAGAAGGTGCAATGTTTGGATACTTGTAATTCCCCAATCCTACTGCTACTACATAGGTAGTCTGGGCTTTTGCTATTATGCCTAATAGCAAAAAACAACAAAATAACACTTGTTTTAGAAAATTTGAAAGATTGCTCATAAGTCTTTTATGTATTACTTGCCTGTAAATTTACATCTACAATTATTGTTAGGGCATTTCCCCTCTGCTAAAATATTTTCATACAACTTCATACCAAAATGGAATCCACATTTTGGACAACAATAATTCTTCTACCCGTTGGCGGAATTAATTTAAGTTGATAAATATGAGTAAAAAGTTGCACATA
>ERZ1031719.142-NODE-142-length-35929-cov-9.083013_pt1 | contig 35929 bp, 40 predicted proteins | sample MGYA00516702_ERZ1031719 | MGnify/ENA primary metagenome ERZ1031719 (study PRJEB33719, sample SAMN04261227) | wastewater metagenome | biome: rural village; feature: human; material: feces | host: Homo sapiens | place: El Salvador | collected 2013-01-07 ...
AAAAAAATCGACCCTCTCCCTCTATCCCTCTCCCGTCGGAGAGGGAAGAATTACCTCATCATCCTGAGCTAAGCGAAAAATCTCTTCTCTCCGCAATTTTTTTTAAAATCGACACTCTCCCTCTGTCCCTCTCCAGTCGGAGAGGGAGGAATTACCACGTCATACTGAGCTAAGCGAAAAATCTCTTTCCCCAGCAATTTTTTAAAAATCGACCCTCTCCCTCTATCCCTCTCCCGTCGGAGAGGGAAGAATTACCACATCATACTGAGCTAAGCGAAAAATCTCTTCTTTCAACAGTTTTAAAAAATCAACCCTCTGTCCTTCACCCATCGGAGATGGAGGAATTACCACGTCATACTGAACAATGCAAAAAATCTCTGTCCAAAGCAATTTTGGGAAAAATCAACCCTCTCCCTCTATCCCTCTCCCATCTGAGAGGGAGGAATTACCTCGTCATTCTGAACAATGCAAAAAATCTCTTCTTTCAACAGTTTTAAAAAATCCAACCCTTTCTCTCTGTCCTTCTCCCATCGGAGAGGGAAAAATTACCACGTCACACAAAGCTAATTTTTTATCCAACGGAAACTCTTTACATAATTACTTCCGTTAATATCACCAAAAATTTCAGCCTTGAATACTCTCAAAACATTCGCCTTCTCAAAATTAGGGATTTTATTTATTTTACTTGTCGAAGATGGATTTATGTCATTAATATTTATTCCTGGAATAGTATTGAATAATCTATTCAATGATGAATTTCCAATTTTTCCCAACAACGTAGAGAAATTTTTAGACAAACTACCATATACTTCCATATCGGCAACAAACGTTGATAGGTTATAATTACCAGTCATATACATATTCAAATCTTTACCACTTGAATAAACGTTAATATCATTCGCAATACCATTTTCAACTTTCACTTCTCCACTAATTTTATCAAAGTTTCCTGTTTTTAATGGAGTGATTAAATCTATAATACCATTAATTGAAAGTCCCGTAATACCACCAGTGATTAAGTTTCCTGCTTTTAACAAATATTCCAAAGAACCAAGTTTTGGCATTCTACCATCTCGAACTTCAAAATTCCCACCACCAGACAACGTATTTACACACTCAACACTTGATAATCCATTACAAGACAAGTGCATATCTCCAGTAACATGCCCGTACATTTGTCCTGGCAAATCAAAGAAGTTTTCACCTATGATTTGAGCATCCGCATTTTTGATTGTCATTTCTGCATTTCCGCTAAATGTTTTTAAATCATAATTTATTTTTCCATTCACTTCTCCATTAGCTATATTAAAATGATAATCATTTATCTTAGCAACATTATCTTCACTAAGTGACATAGTAGAAGAGAAATTAGTTGCCGTTGCTTTTTTGATTAAGATTTTATCTGCATTCAATTGAGCATTTTTTATAACTAATTGATCAATTGGCATTGGAACATAATTTGCAGATGACAAAGACAAATGCTTATTTCTAGTATTATCAGCCTCAAAATCACTCAATGCTTGAGTTACTACATTCAAATTAAGTTCATCCATCTGAACATTTACATCTTCAATAACAAACGGAGGTGTAGGATTATTTACAACCTTCGCCTTCATAACAATATCATTAGTTAAAATTACACCCTTAGTCAAAATATCGATATAATCATTCTTAAAGTTGATATTTATATCTCTAATTGTTGCATCCAAAAGCGGAATATCGACACTTGAAATATTTAAGTCGCCCAAAATTTTAGGAGCTAAAGATGTTCCATTCAAAGTTAAATCTGTTGTGAATACGCCCTGTTTAATTGTCGGTTTTTTCAATAGCACATTGAAAATTTTAGCATTTGTAGGATTTGAAGTTTTTACTTTGAAATTTTTAAATCCTAAAACGTTATCATTCAACAAAGTCACATCACCAGATGCCACAAGCTGATTTTGAATAGATTTTTTCTGGCTTTGCGACATAATTGTTTGATTATATTTTAAAGAATCAATATGAACAGAATTTGGTCTTAGTACAACATCTGAAACAACAGAAACTGGATTTGTCGTCAATTCTCCTGTACTTACCGCACCATTTGGAGCTCCAGCCAAAGTCGCACCCATATAATAAATTGAAGAATTTTCTCCTATATTCAAATTTGAATGAGCAGAAATTCTATCAATTGGCCCTCTCAATTTTGAATTAAAATTAACATCACCTTTTAATTTTACAGGATATACAGATTTATTATTGATAAATCTATCAAAGAAAGTTTGAGTAGGTTTTGCACTAACTAAAAGATTTAGTTTTGGAATTCCAAATACATCGGCAACGCTTCCATCAACAAAAACAGGCATTGAGCTTACTCTGGAATTTACACGTTTTAGATATAAGGTATCTCCCCTCATATTTGCTTCACCATTGAGAATTCTCACAACTGCACCCAATGGTTTATATACAAAACTTGTATCCTTCAAATTTGTACTAGACCAAATTTTACCATTATTTATAGTTCCGCTTATATCAACAATACCCTTCATATCCGTAATATTATCAAGCTGAGCAGCATATTGTTTAGGCAGTTTTACTTGTTTTTTAATCTCATTTACAGAACTTATATCAAAGTTTTTGAAATTAAATACAGAACTAGCAATAGTCATCGAATCATAAATATCAGCCATTGTAAGAGTAAGATTAAATGGATTATTATTGAATAAACCCTTCAAGTTAGAAGTCTTTAACACCCCATTTCGAATAGTGAAAGTTCCACCATTCAAACGAATAGGAGCATTAGTATTCATATTTGGAATAAATTTTCCATCAACTTTAACTTTGTCATAATCAAGCTCTCCACCATCAGCAATACCCTTATAAGAACCGACAAAAGATGCATTCAGCATTCCTATTTCTTTTTTGAATGGCATTTCTGTTGTTGGATAAAGCAAATCATTACAATCTTTTATCGCAAACTTTTGAGATTTTGCAACTAAATCAATCTGATTTTTTTCTCCAGTACCTTTTACATAAATCTTTGAATTTCTAACAAAACCATTTACGTCATAATCAGAATTGTATTTGTCAAAATTAACAACCCCATTTACATTAGTAAAAGGCAAATAAGTATCTTGCATAACAGTTGTAGCATTGTGCAATGTTACAGTACCTTTTGAAAATAAATCTTCGTTGAATACAACTTCATCCGCATTTTTAACTTTGCCATAAATATGTAAAAATACATCTGCAACCCCAGTTGGATGAGTGAAAGGTGCAATTGCCTTTTGCACATCAACTAAAATTGGAGAAGTATTAATTGTTTTCGCAAGTTTTTGGATACTTTGACCTTTAGCAGTCACATAAACATTCAAATCTCCAAGAACAACACAATTACCTTTTATTTCTACGGGTTTACCATTGATAAAAGCCTTGTATGAACGGAAACTAACTTTTGTGTCATCAAAAACAACTTCCCCAGAACCATTATTCAACACCAAATTATGCACATCGTTAAATGAAGCAGTTGCATTGCGGAATGTAATTTTCCCCCAAATATGAGGATCTACCTTTTTCCCTGCAGAGTGCATATCAATATTTCCAATCCCAGAAATTTTCATCATTGGAACGGGACCAAGTTGGAATTTCAAAATTTCATGCAAAGGATTTAAAATTTCTTCCACAGGTTCAAGAATTACAGAATCGGTACTTTTGATAAAAAGTTCTGAATATTTTGAACCATCAATTTTAACTTTACCTTTTACTGTTACATTTTGCCCCACAGATGTTGGCACAAAAACATTCAAATCCATCAATTGTTCATTGAAATTCAAATCAATACTTGCCTTATCTGGAGCTCCACGCAAAGGTTTTATCAAATATGCGTTGCTTAATTTTACATACCCTTTCAAATGAGGGCGATTAGCTTTTCCTCGGAAAGAAACCTTTCCTTCTCCGTCACCATAAAAAACATACTTTTTCAATTTATATAAATTGAAATCAGGCAACAATTTTTCTGACCCAGGAAGGATGGCTACAACATCTTCCAAACGGGTATTTTCAACGCTTGCCGTGATATTCAAATTAGGAACTTTTTCACCGATATTAAAAATTTTTCCATCAACAAATGCGTGAATTTTGTCAGACTGTAAACTTGTATTTTCAAAATGAATTCCATTTTCAATAGTTCTGAAATTCAATTTCGCAGTTAACTCTTTTGGATAAATTATTGAAGAAGCCTTATCTTTACCTTCAATTACGAGATTATTAGTTCGCAAAGTTGATTCAATTTTCTTATGACCGAATTTGTCTGGAGTTGTTGAAGCAGAATAGTTAACAATTCCGCCCATTTTTTTAATCCTTCCAGAACTCAAAATATTCACATAATCTGAAATTGATGCCAAATCAAAATTATCAACTCGACCCATAATCATCAATTGATCTTCTGTAAAATGATTCAATGGGAAATCCAAAGAAACATCTGTCATGTAATCCGTAGATTTTTTACCAACTTCAAAACGGCCTTCCGTTGAAAATTTGATATGCTTATTCTGAACATATTTTCCATGTTCAAAATATCTGCCTTGAAGTTTAACTTGTTGATTATTTAGATTATCTGCTAAAGAAATATTATACGAACCTAAATCCCAATCAATTTTATTCAAGGTAAATTTATTATCCTTTTTTAACTTTAAATTAAGAGGATATTGACCTAACAAGAATTTTGAATCTTTTGTTAAAACAAAATTTATATCTTCTTTTGTCGCTGAAACATTTGCAATTTCTATTTTCTTAAACAAAAGAGGGAATAATTTTATTTTTAATTGCGGATTATCAATAGACAGAGCTTTTGTTCCATCAGAGTTTAAAATAGAAATATTATCACTCTTCACCCAAACAGATGGGAATATACCCATAGAAAGTTCTGGATTCCCAATATCAACAATGAACCCAGAATTCTCAAAAACTTTTTGTTCTATAAAACTTTTATGAGATTTTATATTAACAACAGCAGGAATTCCCCACGTATATAAACCGCAAGTTACAGCCAAAATTCCCGTTAAAGTTAATACTTTCCATTTTCTCTTCATATTATAAACATTATAGTATAATATGCCGTTTTAGTGCAATAAAAAAAGCTCCTCCAAATCTAGTATTTTTCACACAAAAGCTCAAAATAAGCCCTTGGATGATGGCAAGATGGACAAGTCAACGGTGCTTCCATTCCAAAATAAACATATCCACATTTTCGACATATCCACTCTTGCTTTCTATCTTTTTTAAACAAGGTTCCATCTGTTAAATTTTCTAACAGCTCTCTATAACGTTTTGCGTGATGTTGTTCTGATACACGAACATGACGGAAAGTATCTGAAATATCATCAAAACCTTCTTCTTTCGCAACTAATTCTCCATTGTAATACAGAACGCTAAATTCTTCTTCCTCTCCAGAAATTGCACTTTTCAAATTTTCTTCAGTTGTACCAAATTCAAAAGGATAAAACGCATCAACATGTGCGTTATTGTTATTTCCAATATGTTTATAAAAAAGTTTTGCATGCTCAAGTTCATTTTCTGCGGTAAGAAGAAAGATTTCTGAAATCTGCTCATAACCTTCTTCCTTCGCAATTTTTGAAAAATAGGTATATCGATTTCTCGCTTGAGATTCCCCTGCAAAAGAATTTATCAAAATTTGTTCAGTTTTTGTACCCTTCAACTTGTTTGTCATAATTAAAAACTCCTCTTTTGTACAAATACAAAATAAATAAGTTTAAAAATCCTCACAATAGACAATATAGCTAGCCTAATAGAAGAACGATACTAAGGAATATTCAATACTTTTCGGGGATTATTAAAACAACCCAAACGCAAATAATAAAGCTATTATGATAGTTAGGAAATTTATGACAGATTTATTAGAATATACTAAAAAACTCGCAGAAAAAATTGCATACTACGATGCCATGGTCGATTTTACTGACGAAAGCCACTGGTACAATCCGTTTTACAACAAAACAGAAGTAACTGTAATCTGGATAGACGACATCAATTCACAAAAAAGATACTAATAAATTCTTTCACCAGTTTTGGCATCAAATTTGTACAAATCAGAACTGCACATAGACAAATCTAAAGTTTTGCCAATTTGAACATCTGAATCCAATCTAGCGGAACATTTCTTATCGCCAATATTAAAATATGCAATTTTTTCACTTCCAAGCATTTCAGAAATTTCAACATCAACTGTCAATTTTATGTCGCCATCTGCTTTTGTAACTTTTTCTGGCCTAATACCATATAAAATATTTTCGTCCAAACCTAAATCTTTGCCATTGATAAAATTCATTTGAGGAGAACCAACAAACCCAGCAACAAATGTATTTTTTGGATTATTGTAAATTTCATCTGGAGAATCAACTTGCTGAATATCACCGTTATTCAAAACAACAATCCTATCACCCATAGTTAAAGCTTCAGTCTGATCGTGTGTTACATATATAAAAGTTGTTTGAAGTTTTTCGTGGAGCTTTTTAATCTCTGAACGCATTTGAACACGCAATTTGGCATCCAAATTAGACAACGGTTCATCCATCAAGAAAACTTTTGGATTTCTTACAATTGCACGACCCAATGCAACCCTCTGTCTTTGACCTCCAGACAATTGTTTTGGTTTTCTATCCAAATATTCTCCAAGATTTAAAATTTCAGCAGCTTCTTGAACCTTTTTCTCGATAGTTGCCTTATCAACTTTTCTCATCTTTAAACCAAAGGCAATGTTTTCTCTAACAGTCATATGAGGATAAAGAGCATAACTCTGAAAAACAAATGCAATATCTCTATCTTTTGGAGGAACATTATTTACTTTTCTGTCACCAATATAGATTTCGCCGTCAGTAATATCTTCTAACCCTGCAATCATACGCAAAAGTGTAGATTTCCCACAACCAGAAGAACCAACAAGAACTACAAACTCTTTATCTTTAATTTCAAGATTAACATTGTTGATTACAGTTTTGCTATTGTCATAAGTTTTTCTAACATTTTTTAGAATTACATTACTCATTTTAATCCTTTTCAGCAGGGATAATTATATCATATCTAGTGCCTTTATTGGCTTCTGATTGGATATTGATAAACCCATTAGCTCTCTTTGTCAAAATACTTGCACTACCTAAATTCAAAGAACGTACAAAATTCTTCTTACCTTTTTCTAATTGTGCATATGGATCACACAAAAATTTCATTTCGTCTTCGGCAAATCCAACACCTGTATCTTTCAATGTAATTTGAACATGTGATTTTGAAATATTTTCAACCGACAAACCAAAAGTTGAAGCTGTAACTTCATCTGGCCTAGAAATATTTACTAAAATAAAACCCGTTTCTGTCATTGAAACAGAAGTTTCTAAAATATTGCGAACAATTTTTTCAACCGCTTTTAAATCAGAATGAACAGTTCTTTTTTCCAAACCATCAGCCTCAATTTCAAATGAGATTTTTTTATTTTGAATTTCTTTTTCAAACTCAGATGCAATTCCTTTTATAATTTGAACAACATCGAAATTTTGATACATTGACTTATACAATGAAGATTCAGATTCAGTAAATTCTAACAACTTATCCATAAAATGATATAAATCATTCGAATTTGAATTAATTATCTTGATATATTTTGCTTGTTTTTCAGTCAAATTTCCACCAATGCCATCAAGCAAACCTTGTGAAAAACCTGTAATAGAAGAGATTGGAGATTTTATATCTCCTTCAAGTTTAACAAGCATTGCATTTTTTTCACCATTAAAACGTGCAATTTTTTCTTCTGTAACTATTTCATCTGTAAGTTTTGTCAAATCACGAACTGACAAACAATAACCGTGACCTCGTTTTACTGCATTCAACTCAATATGAAATTCTCGTCCTGGAATTGTTGCAACCGCTGCCACAGGTTTTTGATTTCTTATAGATAAATTAATTATATCCATACCATCTTTGATATAATCGTTCAATTTTGGAAGATTCAATTCATCTATAATAATGCCAAAACATTCCTTCGCTTTTGAATTAACTCTCTCAATAATCCCATCATAATTAACAAAAATGACAGAATCTGGTAATTCATTAATTGTTCTAAATGCTGTTAAAGACCACCATAACTCTTTTGCTAATTTTTCTAAGTTCATAATTTGCATTACATCCTTTTATAGTATATAATACATCATAACATGAAAAATTTTTGAAAATTACATGTAAATTTTTGTAATTTTTGTTTATTAAAGTAGCAAAAAAATTTATTTAGGCGTTTTCTAAACAAAAACATGATCTTAGAAAAAGAAAAATTTTCTGAAAGTAAGGTGATACTATGAGAGAAATCGACAACAAACTAAACAGCGTGAATTTCAAAGGCATTCAAAAGCCATCTGTTGAAGAAGTTACAACCCCAGAAGTTGCTCCAGCTTCTAATGCTGAGACTAAAGAAATCAAAGACCTTGCAAACATGCCAGCTGCTGCTCTTGGAAAATCCCAAATAGCATCAGACTCTATTGAAAATGACATGAAATTCTTGGAAAAGAATCCAAAATTAGCACAAGAAATCAACAAAGCTATCGATAAATACGCTGAAACTCACGGCGAAGAAGATACTTTGAAAATGATTGAAAAAATGCACCAAGAATTTGTTGCAAAAAAATAAAACTGAACTACTTTAGTCATTTGCGCTGGTTAAGAAATTAACCAGCCCTTGTAGTCCAAGTTTATAACTATCAATTTTGAACCCCGTTATCTGCCCCACACAAACATCTGCAAACATTGACTTGTGGCGGAATTCTTCACGTTTATAAATATTTGAAATATGAACTTCAACAGTCGGAATTTTAACCGAAGTCAAAGCATCACGAATCGCAATACTCGTGTGAGTGTATGCCCCTGCGTTCAGTACTATACCATCATAATTACCTAGTGCATACTGAATTTTTTCGACAATTTCACCCTCGAAATTGCTCTGAAAAATTTCCAAATTTACACCTAACTCAAAAGAGTATTCATGCAACTCCATTTCTAAGTCTTTATACGACTTAGAACCATATGCTTCTGGCTCTCTAACCCCTAGCATATTGATATTCGGACCATTAATTATTAATATATTCAAATTCTTTTCCATATAACTATTATACCACAAAATCTTTCTTTTGTAAATTTTTGTTAAAATTTTGACTTATATGATAACCAAATTTTCATGCTTGACATATCATGCATGTACAAACTATCCCAAAATCTCCTCCCAAGATTATTGTTCAAGTCGCAATAAGTTGTGACTTTTTTTTTGACTAATTTTCAAAATCTTGGCTATGACATTTTAGAAGAAACTTCTGCAAGGATTCTCGCCACATCCGCACCACCAATCGACACTTCCAAAATCAAAGGTGCATAAATCAAAGCCGTTTCACGGTAAGACATTGTATCAACATCAATAATATTAAATTCAACAAAATCTTCACCAACATACATTAGTTTACCGTATTCACCACCTGTTGCCCATCTTAGGAACAAATATTGATTTTCGTATTCTTTAAGCTTCTCTTGTAATTTCATTAATACACCTAATACCCTTACAAATAAAATAATAATAATTTTTAACTATATGTCAAAAAATCTTAAACAATAAAACTCTTCAATGAACCGTCTTGGTGATACAAGCCACCACCACAAACAGTTTCAACAACCTTTAAGACTACTTCTCGTGGGGCATCAATCTGGTTTAGAGCAAATTCTTGACCCGTATGTTTAATTTTGAATACACATTTTCTGCTAGAATCTGCTGGAACATATAATGATGCAATTTCGTTTTCCAAAAGCTTGACAATTTCTTCATCTCTATCTTTTGCATCTTTAATAATTTCATTATAATTACCCCTAATCGCCATTATACGATTGGAAAACACATGTCTTCCATCATCTCTGAACAATGCTTGAGGCTTATAATTACAACGAGTAGTAAAACTTATACTATGCCAAAGGATATTAATCATCGCAACAGATTTTAAAGCATCCGTATCAACATAGATATTTTGAGTAGTAACACCACGAGAAGAGAAAGATTGTTTTAAATTGTTAGAAACCAATTCCAAACAATCAACCATACGAGCAAAAATCTCGTTGGCATTAACAGTTGCGTGCTGGTAATCCAAAAATTGCTTGTACATATGAGAAGAAACAAGCTCTACACGTTCTTGAATAACAATGTCCTTTTTAGTTGCTGTTTCTGAATTGTCAAAACTTTCAAAATTATTTAGCAATTTCTGTATCCTTTTTATACCATATTTTTAGAATAAACATGCACTCTTGTAAAGATTATATATTTTTTCTTAAAAAAAAGAAATACTTATTCGGTCTTATTTACAAATGTTATTATTTGAACGAATTGTATAAATTCGCCTAAAAACAAGCTCTACGTCGCAAACCTTCTATCTATTGGAAATTATTCGTAATTGTATAAATATATTCCAAAGTTTTTGCAAAATAATTCAAATCAGAATTACCATTCAAAACTAAGTCTGCTTCTGAGCGGAATGGCTTAACATATTTTTCACCAGCATCTGTAATATAATGCCAATGTTTCAAAGCATTATCTACACTTTGATTTCTTTCTTCTGTTGCACGGCTCATAAAACGACTTTTTCTTAGTTCGTTTTCTGTTTCAACATAAATTTTTATATCAAAAGCATCCTTAACTTGTTCATACATTGTCGCAATACCTTCAACAACAATTATCTTTTGAGAACATACATCTATTGCTTTTGGCATTGAAACACCTGTACCATTCGGAAGGTACATTGGAGCTTTTATATCTAAACCATTAGCCAAATCTTCTAAATCAGATTTCAAAATATCAAGCTGAAAACTAGTTGGAGCATCTACATCGTAACCATTATCTCGTAAATTATCAAAAGAACCATATTTATTAATAAGAGCAGAAATATCATTAAAATAATTATCTGTACTTAATACCGTTACAGGCATATGAAATCTTTCGATTACATTTTTGATTTCTCGACAAATTGTTGATTTGCCTGATGCAGATTCGCCCGTGATACCAATTAACAAATGCTTTGTTGGTTTATTTATCAATCTTCTGCAAAATTTATTGATAAAATCCGCATTAATTAAATTGATAATAGGAACTTCTTGTTTTTTGTCATACAAATAGATTTGTCTAAATTTAGTTTGCAAGTAAAACGCTAATAATTCTCGTCCAGATTTAGAATTAAAGTCTGGCTTTAAAATCTTATCTGTCGATTTCAATTCTTTTTCTATTAATAGTTGCATATTCATTTCCATAATTTTGGGATATGCATGTCATAATACATGAGAAAAACTTTTTTTGCTAGTGTTTAAAAAAAATTATAACAGAATGTTCACAATCATTAATCTATATTTTTTAAAAGGTCATTTATATCAATTTGCAAAAACCGAGCAATATCATATACCAGAAAGATTGAAGGAGTTTGAACCCCACGTTCAATTAAACTAATTGTACTTTCGCTAACGTCAATTTTTTCAGCAAGTTCGGCTTGCGTAATCCCTTTGCGATAACGTTCTGCCTTGATATTTCTCGCTAAAATTTTATTTCTCTCATCTTTCATACAAGTAATTATACCTATTGACATTTAATGTATAAGAGAGTAGTCTAATACTTACTATTAGTTTACTCTTAGTAGTCGTTATAAAATTGGCATACAGGAGCTTCATGAAAAATTTAATTTTTAAAGATTCTAAGAAAAAGAAATCCGCCTTCACTTTAGCTGAAGTATTGATAACACTTGGGGTAATAGGTGTTGTTGCTGCATTGACACTCCCAAACTTGATGAGTACATACAAAGCTCATACCCTAAAAACCCAATTTATGAAAGCAAACTCAACACTTCAACAAGTTTTTAGACTCATGCAAGCAGATGACGAATCTTTAGACCCATCAGACTATCCAAGAAACAGTGATGGTCATCTTCAAGACTTTTATAAGATATTTTTTAATTATCTTTCTGGTGCGACAGATTGTAAATCATTCACAACCTCGGCTAAAAAAGGGTGCTTTAATGCAAATAAAAATGAAGAAAGAACCAAAGAATACAAAACATTAGATGGGAAAAAAGATGTACATTACTCTTTCTTTGACGATGGACAAATTTTACTTTCAAATGGAACACTACTTTTATTTGAACATCCAGATGGAGGAGAGGGGGGAGCATCACACATCTGGATATTTGCAGATATAAATGGAGCTAACAATCCTCCAAATCGATTAGGATACGACTTATTTGCGTTCCAATTTTTGGAAGGCGGAATTCGTCCAATGGGAGCTGCTGGAACAGAATATTCTAATATCGATGTTTACTGCGACATAAATGGAACAAATGGATGGAATGGAATGACATGCACCGCTAAAGCTATTTCTGACCCCGATTATTTTAAACGGATAACAAAATCTATTAAGTAACATTAAAAAATTAAACAGGCATAATATTATATAAAAATTTTTCTTGTTGTATAATGTTTGAGTAAAGAAATTCAATTATAAGGAGAGGGTATATGGAAACACTAACCGCAACAGAAGGTTTAATTACCAAGGTTATCGGCCCAGTAGTTGACGTAGAATTTCCTAGCGGAGATTTACCAAATATATATACAGCGTTAAACATGTTCCAAGATGATGGAACAAAAATCGTTGCAGAAGTTCAACAAATGCTAGGTTCTAACAAAGTAAGAACAGTTGCAATGTCTTCAACTGACGGTTTGAGAAGAGGAATGAAAGTTATCAACACTAACGAACCTATCAAAATTCCTGTTGGTAACGCAATTTTAGGTAGAATTCTTAACGTTGTTGGGGATGCAGTTGATAATGCAGGACCAATTCAAACAGACACTTATTTACCTATTCACAGAGAATCACCAAAATTAGTTGACCAAAATACTGATATTGAAATTCTTGAAACAGGTATCAAAGCAATCGACCTTTTACAACCTTATCAAAAAGGTGGTAAAATCGGTTTGTTCGGTGGTGCTGGTGTTGGTAAGACAGTTCTTATTCAAGAATTAATTCACAATATCGCAATGGCACACAATGGCGTTTCTGTTTTCGGTGGTGTTGGAGAAAGAACACGTGAAGGGAACGACCTTTGGAATGAATTTAAAGAAAGTGGAGTTTTAGATAAAGTTGGTCTGATTTATGGTCAGATGAACGAGCCACCAGGAGCTAGAATGAGAGTTGGCTTATCTGCTCTTACTGCTGCTGAATATTTTAGAGATTACTCAAAACAAGATGTATTGTTATTCATTGATAACATTTTCAGATTTACTCAAGCAGGTTCAGAAGTTTCAGCCTTGTTAGGACGTATGCCTTCTGCCGTTGGTTATCAACCAACACTTGCTACTGAAATGGGTGAATTGCAAGAAAGAATTACATCTACAAAAGATGGTTCTATTACATCTGTTCAAGCAATCTATGTACCAGCAGATGACTTGACAGACCCAGCTCCAGCAACAACATTCTCTCACCTTGATGCATCAACAGTATTATCAAGAAATATCGCATCTTTAGGTATTTATCCAGCTGTTGACCCATTGGAATCAAGCTCTAGAGCATTAGATCCAAACATCGTAGGTGAAGAACATTACGAAACAACTAGAAAAGTTCTTGAAATTCTTCAAAAATACAAAGACCTTCAAGATATTATCGCAATCTTGGGTATGGATGAATTGTCAGAAGAAGATAAGGAAACAGTAAACAGAGCAAGAAAAATTCAAAAATTCTTATCTCAACCATTCTTTGTTGCTGAACAATTCTCAGGCATTCAAGGTAAATACGTAAAAGTTGCTGATACAATCAAAGGCTTCAAAGAAATAATTGAAGGTAAGCACGATGATTTACCAGAACAAGCTTTCTACATGGTTGGTACTATTGAAGAAGCTGTGGAAAAAGCAAAGACTATCGCTGAGGAATAATTTATGAAATTAAAAATTATTACACAAGAACGAGTTGTTTTTGACGAAGAAGTCGATGAAATCTATTCTGTTGGAACAGATGGAGAATTCGGTATCTTGAAAGGGCATATCCCAATGATGACAGCCCTTGCTATTGGCGTTACCAGAGCAAAACAAGGAGATAACTTCAAAATGTTCACAACAATGGGTGGGATTTTACAATTCAAAGACGAAGAATGCCTAATTCTCACTACATTGGCAGAAGCGGGAGAAGAAATTAACGAAGCAAGAGCAAGAGATGCCCTCGAAAGAGCGAGAAGAAGACTTCGAGAAGCGAATGCAAGACTTGATGCTAAAAGAGCAGAAGCGGCAATTGCAAGAGCAGAAGCGAGATTGAAAGCTAAATTATCTCAGCAATAAAACATCAAAGGAATAAAATGATGAAGAAAAGAGAAATTTTGTGTACGACAGTTGCAAGCGTGATAGTGCTTGGGTTGTTATTATTAACTCCAATGAGTTCAATAAACTGTTCTGGAAATACATGTTCTTTAGAACAAAGACTTGGGATTTTCGGAATAAAAAAATCTCAAAAAAGTTTTAATAGAAACGATATTGCAAAATATCATCTCCAAGACTTCCGTCACACAGATATAGCTCGTTATATTCACAGCAGTCATACTGATTATGTTCCAGTTCTTGAAATGAAAGATGGTTCAGCAATAATTTTACCATTTAGCTTTTGCAGAGAACCATATAAAGCAGAAGAACTTGTAAGCAAAGTTAAAAGCGACAAAGATTTTTCTAAAAAAACAATGTTTGGTTTTTAACAAAATAAAAAATTCAAAAGGCCACTGAAAAATTTCAGAGGCCTTTTTGTTTGGTTAAGTTGGGAATTTATAAAGAAATGGGGTTAGTTTAAAATTTTTTATTAAGCTACTGCACTCATTTTTTGTTGAGAACTTTGAGCTAAAATTTGTGATTGTTTAGCTTGTTTTGCAGCAGCATCAGCGGCATTTGCTCTATTTGCTTCTGTACAGCTATCAACCAAATAGCCAATACCGAAACCAGCAATTGCTAATAAAGGACAAGTTTTGAATAATTGTTTCCATTCTTTTGAACCACTAATTAAATGACTTGCAATAGGAGCTAAGAAACCTAAAACTGCACCAGATTTTTTACCGAATGAAGCTTTTTTGTAAGGATTTCCACTCTTTGTATAATCGACATCATCACCTTGGGGTTCAGCTAAACAGCCATTTAACTCACTACCAGTAAATTGAGGATTTTGAGTTGTTGTTTGTTGTTGAGGATTTGCAACATCATACTGTGGTTGTTGTGCTACTTGTTGTTGAGTAACATCATATTGAGGTTGAGTAACTGGTTGTTGAGAAACTGTTTGAACTGGTTGTTGAGATTGAGGAACTTGTTGAGTCAAATCAGTTTGAGTATTTTGAGCTTGTGCTTGAGTTTGAGGTTGAACTTGAGCTTGTGCTTGTTGAGCTTGTCCAGTAATTACTGGAGTTTTCAAGAAATCTGGCATAAACATATCATTATCATAAGCTGTACCAGTAGCTAACGGATTAGCATAATCGAAAACAGAACCATTACTTGCAGGCATTGTATTTGTTGCACTCAACGGATTATTGTAATTTGGCATTGGAGCCATAGAACCAACTTGTGAAACCATAATTTTAACCTTCCCTAATAAATAATTTAACTTTAACCTAACCATATATATAAAAAATTTTGGATTCAGAAAATTGCGTATTTTTTTAATTTGTTAACAAACATTAACAGAAATAATTAATTTTTACGTATAAAACATTTTATGAGATACTAAAGATATGGAAAAGTCTTTTTGGAGCATATTTAAAACATTTTTCAAAGTTGGAACACTACTCCTTGGCGGAGGTTATGTAATTTTACCACTTTTAACCAGCGAACTTGTTGAAAAAAAACACTGGATTACGTCAGATGAATTATGTGAGTTTTACGCCCTAGGAGCAAGCCTACCAGGAATTATCGCTGCAAATACCGCAATTTTTACAGGAAGAAAATTGCTAGGAAGGAAAGGCGCTATCGCCGCAACAATTGGTATTGTTCTTCCATCATTTTTGGCAATTGTTTTGCTTGCTTCAATCTTGAGCGAAATCGTAGATAAACCGAGTGTTCAACACATATTTTGGGGTGTTGGAATCGGCGTTATTACACTATTATTTCTTGCCGTAAAAGAAATGTGGACAAAATGTGTTGTGGATAAATTTTCAATATGCGTTTATAGTGTATGTTTAATTTTAGCCTTCACAAGAGTAATCCCATTATCTTTAATCGTAATTTTAGCTCTTGTTTCAGGGATTATTTTTCAAAGAATTGAGGACAAAAAAAACTTAAAAAATAATAAGGGGGATGAAAAATGCTAAAACTTCTTTCTCAATTATTTTTACAGTTTTTCCATGTTGGAGTGTTCTCTTTTGGAGGAGGTTATGCAACTTTACCATTTTTGTACGATATTGCAGACAAATTTCATTGGTATAGTGCAAAACAATTAACCGATATGCTTGCAATTTCATCCATAACCCCTGGACCAGTCGGGGTGAATGTTGCAACATTTGCAGGCTTTACCACTGCGGGAATTTTAGGTTCTTTAGTTGCAACCACTGCAATTATTTTGCCATCATATATCATCGTTACAATAGTTTTCAAAGTTATAGACAAATTCCGCACAAATAGAAACATAAAAGGAGCAATCAGAGGTTTAAAACCCGCTGGTTGTGCATTACTTTCTGCTGTTGGAATAAAATTATTATTCACATCAAACTTACACCTTTTAGGGACACTAATCCTGCTTGGATTTTTGATTTTAAGCATCAAGAAAAAACAAGATCCATTATTTTATCTTGGAATTTCAGCCATATTAGGTTTGATTATTGGTCATTTCAACTGGATTGGAGTTTAATTTTTCAAGAAATTAAGCCCAAGGATTTATCAAAAACTTAATCGCACGACCTTGAATATGCTCGTTCATTGCATACTCAACTTTATCTAAAGGAAGAGTATCTGTTATAAGTTTTTCAACTTCCATCTCTCCAGAAGCAATATAATCAAGAGACATTCGGAAATATTTTGGAGTATGGTGGAAAACACTCATCAACTTAATATCTCCATAGTGCATTCTTGTCGTATCAAAAGTAACTTTTGAACCAGATTTACAACCTCCAAAGAAATGTACCGTTCCTCCTGGTCTTACACATTCAAAAATTTGTTCCCAAATTTCAGGCAAACCAACGCATTCAACCGCAACATCCAAACCTTTATGTTCATCTGAAAACTCTTTGAAAATCTTGACAGGGTTAGGATATTTTTTCAAATCAATAATTTCATCAGCATGAGCAAACTCTTCTGCCGCTTTAAGTTTCATCGGATTACGACCAGCAACAATTACTCTTGCCCCCATTAATTTTGCAACTCTTGCAAACATTAACCCGATTGGACCAATACCAATAATTCCAACAGTATCACCTTTTTTGATACCAGTTCTTTCTGCTCCGTGAACAACATTAGCTAATGGCTCACAAAAAGCAGCTCTTTCAAATGGTAAACTATCTGGCAAATGAAGCATATTTTTCTTCACAATTCTTGCTGGAACAGTTATATATTGTGCATAAGCACCATTGAGCAAATTCAAGTTTTCGCACAAATTATACTCTTCTTTTTTACAATAAAAACATTCTCCACATGGTGCAGAATTCGCTGCAACAACTCTATCTCCAACTTTAAAGCCTTCAACATTTCGCCCAACACGTTCAACTATTCCAGAAAATTCGTGACCAAAACCAGATGGAATTTCTTTAATCAAAACAGGATGACCTCTTCTGAAAGTCTTAACATCCGTACCACAAGTTAAAGCTGCCATAATTTTTACAACAACCTCTCCCTCTTCTGGAGGTTTAACCATAACTTCTTCATATCTTATGTCTTTTGGACCGTAATATTGTATTGCTTTCATTTATTTCCCTTATATTTTTTTAATTTGTTCAGAATAACATTTATGAAACTTTTATGTACGCTTTCAAAATCTTGTTATCTAAAGTATCATTAATTGCGTTTTGAACTTCATCCAATGCGTATTCACTAGAAAGTCCCATAACCTTAACTTCTTTGTTTTTCAAAAGATTATACGAATCATATAAATCCGCAGGAGATGGAGAATAACTACCTAAAACAGTCAATTCTCTATAATAAATTTCATTATTTGCATATCCCATATTATGAGGCGTGCTTGAAAACACTAAAATTTTTCCACCATCTCGAACATATTTCAATGCAGTAGGAATAGCTTTATCAGAACCAGAGGTCATAAATACACCATCAGCTTTTATACTTTCGCACATATCAGTAACTTTGAATGCTTCAATACCAAGACTTTTCAAAAGCTCTACTCGTGATGAAATCAAATCACAACCAACAACATTCATCCCAAAAGCTTTCAAGGCTTGAGCCATCAAAATTCCAATAGAACCCAATCCAATAACTAAAGCCGTAGAATGTTCTCTCAAATTTGCACGCTTAACCGCACGAATACAACACCCTAAAGGTTCATAAAAGGCAGCTTCAGCATTGGTTAAATTTTGAGGTTTTAAATATGCAACATTTTTCAAATGTTCTTCTGATACAAAAACAAGTTCACTAAATCCCCCTGGGCGGATATTTGTTTCCTTGAAATGACGACACATTGAAACATTTCCATTCTTGCAATACTCGCATTTTCCACAAGGAATATGATGAGATGTGATAATTGTATCCCCAACTTTAAAATCAGTATCAGAATCGATTTCAACAATTGAAGCCACGATTTCGTGACCTAAAACAGTTCCCTCTTTTGCCAAATGCTGAGTTAGTTTTACAATATCAGAACCACAAAGTCCGCAACCAAGAACCTTGACCAAAGCACCTTTGCGACCATCTAACTTTTCATCTTCTCTTTCTTTAACAACAAGAATATTATTTTCTATTTCTGCAACCTTCATATCGCCTCGTCTTTCATCTTGATTTTAGCATAAATGAAGAAAATGAGGAATATATTGGCACTCTGAAATTGATAAATTCGCTAAATTGTTCACTTTATTTAACAACAAAAGGAATAACCGCATTAAAAAAGCCAGAGATGAAAACTTTATCACCTCTGACTTTTTATTTTAATTTCAAATTTTACGCTTTTTTAGAATCTTTTTTGTATTCATCAATTGCCAAAATTGCACAAATGATGAAACAAATTATACCTGATGCTAACCAGAAATAGATTGCACCATTCCAGTTTTGAACACCATTTTTGCCTAATTTATCAACCAAGAACCCTGTTCCTGTTGCTGATAAAAATGCACCGATGTAACCAAATGTTCCAGTAAATCCAGAAGCTGCAGATGCTACTTTTTTAGAACTTGATTCAACTGCACAAAGTCCACCAATCATCATTTGAGGTCCATAAGTGAATGCCCCTAATAGACCAATAATTACATAGTTCAAACTTGGATTTGTATTAAATTTCAAAGCAATAATAGTTAAAACAACCCCAACCAAATAAATAAGGTTAACAGGTGCTCTTTTCCCTTTGAATAATTTATCTGAAATAATACCAGCACACATTGTACCAACAATACCTACTAGAGGTAATGATGCAATCATACCAGTAGCATCTTGAAGTCCGATGCCTTTAGCGTTTTTCAAATACATAATCATCCAGTCTTCTGCACCGAATCTGATAATGTAAACAAAAATATACGCAATAGCTAACAACCAAATTGTTTTATTACATAATACATATTTTTTGAAAATTTGAACATAAGACATTTCGTCTTCTTCTTTTTTCTCATCAGCAGATTTTTCTTTTACTGGCTCATTTCTGTAAACTTCAACATCTGGTAAACCCATAGATTGAGGTCTATCTCTAAGTACAAAGAATAAAGAAATTGCTGTAATAGCAGCCAAAGTTCCAGGAACTAAAAATGCTGCTCTCCAACCAAAGTGTGCAGCAATAAAACCTGCAATAATGAAACTTAAGAATGTACCAGTTTGGTGAGAACAAGACCAAGCAGCCCATTTTGTTCCACGTTCAGAATTTGAATACCAATAAGTCAAACTCTTTGCAACAGCAGGGAAACCAGCAGATTGAAACCATCCGCTAACACCCCAAAGAAATGCCAATGTCCATAACAAAACCATTGCTGCCATTTTTGTACTTAAGCCCAAAACGCTCACAAAATTTGGAGCTAATGCAAATAAAATGTTTGCAATTGCAGTCATTAAAAGTGCTGTTGGGAAGAATTTTCTTACATCAGATCCATCCGCCAATACACCATTTACAAACTTACCAATACCGTAAGTCAAATATAATGAGCTACCTAACAAACCTAATTCAGTTGCAGAATAATGGAATTCATCCATAATTCCTGGTAGAGCAACCGCAATATTTTTCTTACATAAATAAAAAATTGTGTAACCTATAAAACATCCAACGAACATTCTCAATCGCCAATGTTTATACATAGAATCAACTTTTTCTTGATCCTGAATAGGCTCTGCAATTGGAGGCTCTTTGAAGAATGCCCCTAATTTTTTTAACATAGTTCTTTCTCCTATTTCCTATTATTTATTCCTAATTACTTGAATATTTCTTGTTTCTGTTAATTCTTGTCTTGCATTCTTGATGATTTCTCGTTTTTCCTCATCCAAGCTATGACCATGAACCAATCTATCTATAAATCCAGTATTCAATTTTGTAGCTTTTTCTAAAGCTCCAACTTCTTCTAATATAGGTTTTATAGTGTTGAAATCATAACCAAAACTTTGTTTTGAGTTATAAATAAGCATATCACCTTCTTGAGAGGTAATTGGTTTTCCACCTTGTTCAAAATACAATTTGAATACAGACTTCAAATCCTGCAATTCTGATTGCAAAGTAGTTACAGTCTGTTGAATTCTTAAAAATCTTTCAAACAAATATTCAACATTATCAAGTTGTTTATTTTCCCAATCAAACTTTTGCAAATACAACTTTTTCAACTTTGGATAAGCCAATGCCAAACCCATTGTATCGCCCATTGCTCTATGGTGATCTTTTAATTCAACATTAAATTTTTCAGTCAAAGCATTCAAACCATGAGCATCAAGTTCTGGATAAACTTCCTTGAACATTTGTTGAGTATCAATTCTTTCATTTGAAATTTCTTTACCAAATACACGCTTTGAAGCTTCGTTGATAAAGGTGTAATCAAAAATTGCATTATGTGCAACAATCGGATAATCTCCAATAAATTCCAAAATTTTAGGCATTGCTTCTGCCTCTGTTGGAGCATCCTCAACCATATCTGGAGTAATTCCATGAATTGCTATACTTGATTTTCTAATATGTTGTTCTGGATTAATAAGAGTTTGAAATTCATCTTTAATCTTCCCATTTTCCAATCGAAGAGCGGCGAATTCAACCATCTTTTCTCTTGTATAATCCAATCCCGTAGTCTCTGTGTCTAAAACTATCTCTATTACTTTTTTTCTTGCCATTTATCTGTCCTAATTAGTCCTATAAAGATAATAGCATAAAAATTTTTTCCGTGTTAGAATATGAAGCGTTAGTTAAGCAATGGGGGAATATTATGGCAGATGTTATAGAAATAAAAGATGAACAATTTGAACAAGAAGTAATCAATTCTCCTGTCCCTGTTTTGGTTGATTTTTGGGCTACTTGGTGTGGACCTTGCAGAAAATTAGGCCCAGTTATAGAAGAAATTGCAAAAGACTATGATGACAAAGTTAAATTTGTAAAAGTTAATGTTGAAAACTGCATAAATATTGCAAAAGAATATTCAATCAGCGGACTTCCTAGCCTCTTAGTTTTCAAGCAAGGAGAAGCCGTTGAAAGAATGACTGGTTTAATGCCAAAATCTACAATTATTTCTAATTTAGAAAAACATATTTAATAAAAATGTTGGTCTTATTTGCTAATTCGATTTAAAATAACTGTTCACTTTTTCTTTTTTATTTCGATGAAAAAAGAAAAAGTAGAACCGAAAAAGAAAAACACGAATGATTAAATAGCTCGAGTCATCAGAGGCTTCGCCCCCGAACCCCTAATATTCTCCATAGTCATTCCGAATTTAGTTCGGAATCTCTATCCAAACGCACCAGCTAGAGATGCTGAAACAAGTTCAGCATGACTGAATTTGTAAAGATGCTACTTCATCATCATACTGAGCGAAAGCGAAGTATCTCTAGCTGAATGTATTCAGCACTCATCCTAACCTTCCGCCATTTGACACCTAAAGTTTTACTTTGCGTTCAGTCTTCCACCTCACCATAACCCTCTCCCACAAGGGGCGAGAAAAAAAACATATAAAAGAGTCGGGAATGGAAATCCAAACCCGACTCTTTCTAGATTTTCAAATCTTTGTTCAAATTAGAACATCAATCCAGCTTCTCTTGCTGCATCTGCTAATGCTGCAACTCTACCATGATATAAGAATCCACCACGGTCGAATACAACACATTCAACACCAGCTTTTTTAGCTTTTTGAGCAATTGCTTCACCAACAACTTTAGCTGCTTCAATGTTACCACCGTGTGATAATTTTTCTTTAATATCTTTATCATTTGATGATGCTGAAGCAAGTGTTACGTGATTTACGTCATCAATCAATTGAGCGTAAATGTGTTTTGTACTTCTATATACAGCCAATCTTGGGAATTCAGAAGTTCCTGAAATCTTAACTCTGATTGATCTGTGTCTTTTTTGAACTAATGGTTTTCTTGTTTGTTGTTTAATCATTTTATTTTCCTTTCATACCCAAACCTTCTTGAATAACCACTTTCAAGGGTTTATACGGGCTTTATTATTTTGTTACCACCCACAAAATACTGAATTATGTGAGCAAAATAGTGAAACAAGTTCAAAATTAGGATTTTAATCCTATTTTTTACCTGCTTTACCAGCTTTACGTCTGATGTATTCACCTTCGTATTTAACACCTTTACCTTTGTAAACTTCAGGTGGACGTTTAGATCTGATTAAGGCAGCCACATCACCAACTGTTTGTTTGTTAGAACCTTTAACAGTGATTTTTGTGTTTGCTTCAACTGTGATTGTAATTCCTTCTGGAGGAACAATATCAACTGGGTGAGAGTAACCCAAAGCCATATTCAAAGTTGTACCTTGCATTTGAGCTCTGTAACCAACACCGTTGATTTCTAACTTTTTAACGAATCCGTCTTTAACACCGTGAACTGCGTTAGCAACTAATGTTCTTGACAATCCGTATAAAGCATCAGTTTCACGAGAAGTACCAACTTTTGATAATACAACGTGGTTATCTTCCAATTTTACTGCGATTTCTGGACGAACATTTACAACTTCTGTTCCTAAAGGTCCTTTAGCTGTAACAACTTGTCCTTCAACTTTAACCTCAACACCTTGAGGGATTTCAACTGGTTTTTTACCAATTCTTGACATTTTTATTTCTCCTTATGGTATATCTACTGAGTTTCGGGCTTTTCTACCAATTGAACCCGAACACTTTCTGTTTCGGACAATAAATCCGAGATTTGAAAAGTTACGTATTAATATACGTAGCAAAGAACTTCGCCACCAACGTTTTCTTTTCTAGCTTTTCTATCTGTTAACAATCCTTTTGGAGTTGAAACGATAGCTACACCCAAACCACCTAAAACTTTTTGTAAGTTTTTAGCTTTTGAGTAGTGTCTTAAACCAGGTTTAGAAATTCTTTCTAATTTTGTAATAACAGGTTTGCGGTTAGCATCATATTTCAAAGTAATAGAAATAACTTTGAATTTGCCTTCTTCTTTTACTTCGTAATCAGAAATAAAACCTTCTTCTTTTAAAAGTTTAGCTAATTGAACTTTTAATTTTGAAGCAGGAACATCAACTGTTTCGTGAGAAACCATTGCTGCGTTTCTAATTCTTGTAAGCATATCTGCTATTGGGTCTGTCATTGTCATAATAATTTTCCTTTACTACTTGCGGACTTCCGAAACTTTACGCTATACCCCATAAAGGCACAACCTAAGTGTACATCTTTATCAAATATTGGATATCGTTTCGGAGTATCCATCTACCCGTCTCTTACCAAATGAAGTCTGCTCCGATTGACCTTTATTCTTGTGGGGAAAAACCACTTATTACGTCATGGGCGTTTTTTGGCAGTTAGACTATTTCTGTACCCATATTATAACAGATAATTTATTTTGACAAGCATGAGAATCGCTTTTTATTAAAAATTCTTAAGATGCAAAAAGGGACTTGAAAATTTTTCAAGTCCCTTTTATTGGTTAGGGTTAGTTTATATATGAGGATAAGTTAGTTAGTCAATTTAACCGAGTCCTGTATAATGAGGAGCTAAATCTTGGATACCCTGCTTACGAGCATCTCTAGCAGATTTAAGTTCTTCATTTATTTCAGACAACAATGTTTCACATTTTTCTTTTTCATAAGTAATTCTTTTTTCTTCTTCATTCAAGTTTCTAGTTTCAATTTCTTTCATACGTTCTCTACCTTGAATGTACAAAGACCTTTGAATGAAGTTCATCATTTGCTGTTGTTGCACTTGATTTTGTTGTTGCATTTGTTGAGCATACATTTGTTGCATATATGGAGTATTTTGTTGCATATATTGCAATGAATTATTGTGAGCCCAAGCAAAGTAACCTAAAGTTCTACCCATCATAGAACTTGGAGATCTCAACAAGTCGCCAATCGATATTTCGCCTTTACCTACCATCGCAGCGTATTGTTGGACATCCATAAGCTTTTTGGTAATTTTCTGTAATTTGTACTCAGTATTAAGCTTCATGTGAATTAAGCTATTAATACGAGCAGTAAACATAAATAAGCCCATAATACTAACCTACCTTTTTAATTTAATTAACCTAACCTATAATTTTTGTTTTTATCTAACCTACATATATATAAAAACATGCAATCCCAAGTAATTGCATGTTTTCAGACGTTTTGTTAATATTTCTTAATATTTGTTATTAGTGACTTCTTTCAACAACCTTGTCAATCAAGCCATATTCGCAAGCTTCGTACGCTGACAAGTAGTGGTCACGTTCACAATCTTCTTTAACTTTATCAAATGGTTGACCAGAATTTTCTGCCATAATTCCAATCAACATATCCTTCATTCTACGAATTTCTTTTGCTTCAAGTTCAATATCAGTAGCTTGACCTTGAGCACCACCTAGAGGTTGGTGAATCATAATTCTCGCACTTGGCAATGCCATTCTTTTACCTTTTGTACCAGCAGAAAGTAAGAATGCACCCATTGAAGCAGCTTCACCAAGACAGATTGTTGAAACATCTGACTTGATTAAATTCATTGTGTCATAAATTGCCATGCCAGCAGTAATCACACCACCAGGGCTATTAATATATAACATAATATCTTTTTCAGAATTTTCACTATCCAACAACAAAAGCTGTGCAACGATAGAGTTTGCAACTTCGTCATCAATTTCTGTTCCCAAAAAGATAATTCTTTCTCTCAATAATCTAGAAAAAATATCAAAAGAGCGTTCTCCACGAGAAGAAGCTTCTATAACTGTTGGGACATAGCCCATTATTTTCATATAGGTTTCTTGATCCATTTTGGCTCTCCTTTTCTGCTGAAATTATACAACAAAAATTCATTTTATAGAACTAAGCTGCGAGTAATTTTATAAATATCTTTTATTTTGTTTGGATTTTCCCTCAACATTTGAACAATTTCTTCAATTAACTCTTCATCCTTTTGAAAATGTTCAACTTCAAAAAGTTCAGATGGTTCAACTCGAAGAGCATTAATCAATTTTTCTAAGGTTTCAGCAGAGAAAAAATTTTCTCCAGTTTCAATATAACTAAGTGCGTTTTGATTTATATCTATTTTTTCCGCCAACTGTTCTTGTGACAGATGGCGAACTTTTCGAAGTTCTTTAATTCTTTTACCGATAGACTTTTTTATATTCATATTACTTCCTTGGTTATATTTTAATAATTTTCAGAAGAATAAATAATGAAATAATAATGATAAATAATTTGAAAAATATAATTGCCCATGATAATATAGATTTAACAATGATATTTTTGATTAAATTTATCATTGTAAATGAGAGAAAGGTTGAGAGATGAGAAAAGTTTTCTGGACAAAATCACATAACAAAACAAAAATAATACAAAAATTTCAGAATATTTTAGCAGGAAATCAAACCCTCTCCCTAGCCCTCTCCCTTGGAGAGGGAAAACTCGCACATCAAAAAACAAAAGGATTTACACTTGCTGAAGTGTTGATTACACTAGGAATCATTGGTGTGGTTGCAGCAATGACAATACCGACATTAATCGCTAACGCACAAAAACACTCAGCAGTAACAGGTTTAATCGAAGCAGATTCAATCATCAACCAAGCAATTAGGAGTTCTATGTATGACACAGACGAATCTGGAGCAGGTGAATTAGATACATCATTATCCATTCAAGAATTTGCAGAGAAATATTTTACTCCATACCTCAAAGTTGCAAGAATTTGTACCAAAATGTCTGATGGTTGTTGGAAAACAGAAAATTTTAACGGATACTACGATTTAGCAGGAACAAAAGTTACTGATTCTGTTCCATATAGCCTTGTCTTAACAAACGGAATGATTTTTGGTTTTAGTAAAATTGATGGTTATAATCTTACATCAATTGTCGTGGATATAAATGGGAAAAGTAGAAAAAATACTCTAGGAAAAGATGTATTTGTCTTTTATGTAATGAATAGCAACAACCTCTGCGGAGGAGCAAAATCTAACGGAATTGCAAATGGAGTTTACCCAGGAAGTTTCGACAATTGCGGAACGCCACATGTTTCTTATTCTGTTGAAGACTTAACAAAAAAGAATACCAGTGTATATCGTGCTTGTAGCAAAACAGGAACAAGAGGAGGTGCAACAGGAGGGAAAAGAACAGGTATAGGTTCAGGTTGTGCTGCAGTAATTTACAAAAATGGATGGAAAATGCCTGCAAACTATCCTTGGTAATCAGATTTTAAGGTTATTGTAAATTCTGTGCCATTGCCTTTTGAGCTGTCAACGGAGATTTCTCCTCCGTGCATTTTGACAAATTCTTTTGAAATTGCAAGACCTAATCCAGTAGAAGCTTCTGTTTTAGACATTGAATTTTCTACTTGGAAAAACTTGTCAAATATCTTTTTGTGGTATTTTTTTGCAATTCCAATTCCTTCATCTTTTATTTTAATCACAACTTTATCACCTTGGGTTTTTGCAGAAATTTTTATCTCTGAATTTTCGGGTGAAAATTTCACTGCATTGCCTAAAATATTAAATAAAACTTGTTGCAACTTTATAAAATCACCTTTAAATAAAATTTCACCAATAATATTTTTTGTAATCGTAATGTGCTTTTTATCAGAAATTGGCTTAATTATATTACAAACTTCATCTATCAAAACATCAGCATATATATTTGAAATATTGAGTTTAACCGTATGCGATTCAATTTTTGCAATATCTAAAACTTCGTTTATCATCTCAAGAAGCTTAATCCCTGCAATTTTTATATCCTCAACATAACCATTTTGTTTTTCATTCAAATCTCCAACAATTTTATTTGACAATAATTCAGAAAAACCAATGATAGAATTCAATGGAGTCCTCAAGTCGTGAGAGATATTTGCGATGAACTCATTTTGCTGTTTTTCGCTTTCTTTTATTTTTTTGTTTTGCCTTTTTACATCCGCATACGCTTTATTTGAAGTAATTATCCCAGACTGCAAAGCCTCAACCTGCATTTTCAAAACTTTTGATAATTCTAAATCTTTAATCAAATTTGAAATAATAGATGCACAGGTTTTAAAAATAAGCTTTTCATCAAAAGAAAAATCTTCATTCTCTTTTTCAAGAATAATTATTCCAAATACTGCACCTTTTATCACAAGTTTTTCGCAAAGAATTTTTTCCTCTTGGATATTAAAAAGCTGTGCAACATCTGGTTTAAAATTTTCATCAGCAGTATCGTATAATTTTTCAGAAAGTTTTTTATTTATTTGAATAGTACTTATATTATCAAAATTTTTGCTAAACTCTAACGATAAATTATCAGGAGTTAAATAAAAAATTGCCCCTCTCCAAAAGGGAATAATTTCCTCAAGCACATCAAAAATTGCCTCTTTTCGAGATGAGTTTAAGTTGAGGTCATAGAATTTATTGATTTTTTCTATTGCATTTTTGTACAACTCAAAAACCCCTTACATTTCTTTATAACCAATATATCTCAAATTGCGATAATAACCATCATAATCTAAGCCATAACCAATTACAAATTTATCATCCACTTCAAATCCATAATAGTCTGGTTCTATATCAACTTTTCTTGTTATTTTTTTATCCAAAAGCGAACAGAATTTTATCGATTTTGCATTAAAATTACAGTGCATAAAATCTATTAAAAATTTTGCAGTCAATCCTGTATCTACAATATCCTCAATGATTAAAACATTTTTTCCATTCAAATCTGGAAGTTTAATATCGACAGCGTTAACTTTTCCAGAAGTAGAAGTTGCTGAGCCATAACTAGACAATCTGATGAATTCCATCTGCAATGGCATATCTAAATGCTTTACGAGGTCAACTGTGAACATCACCGCACCCTTCAAAACACAAATGGCTATAACATCTTCACCATTATAAAAAGCATTCATCTCATCCGCAAGCTCTTTTATTCTCTTCTGAATTTGCTCTTCACTAAATAAAACCTTTAAATCTTCTACTTTAACATCCATAATTAATCCCTCTCTTTACTTGGTATCCACGTAATTTTGTGGGTAGGATTTGTGTTCACTTTTATTTTATCACTAATTCCCAAATTAATTGCCCAAAGAATTTCCTTCCCTTGAGTCAAAAATAACAATCCGTCTTTTTCATGGTTTGGAATTTTTTTTGCATTCAAATATTTTTTTAGCTTTTGACTTCCAGCAAGTCCGTATGGACAAATATAATCACCATCACACCTTGTTCTCAATTCAAAATCAAAATCTAGCCCGCTTAAATCGGCATAAATTACACTCTCGCTATCTTTTGGATAAGTTTTAACGCCTTTTGAACATTTTATAATTTCCAACGTTCCAAAATCCGTTTCATATTTTCCCTCTTTTGTAATAGCGACAGCAGGAAACATTATCACCGAATTATCAATAATTTCAATAATTTTTTCACTCACAAAAATCCACAAATCAGTTGTCAAGGAACAAGTTTTTCCAGATTTTGAAGATGAATTTTCATAAATAAAATCATAAATTTGTAAAACTTTTTCTCTCGTATAATCAAGATTATTTTGTATAAAAAGGTTATAAATTATACGTTTTTGAACAGAATTCGACAACTTTAAAAATTCTTTAGTTTGAATTTTCCCATCAGTTGAAATTTTATCCAAAATAGAACTTAAATATTCTTCAACAATTGCTGTTTCTTCTTTTGCAACAGTTGAAAGAGTATTGACAGTATCCACAATATTAGGATTTACTTCCGATAAAACAGGAAAAACCTTTGCCCTAATATAATTCCGCTTGTATTTCGTATTAAAATTTGAGCTATCAGAATTTGGAATTAAATTTTGCGATTGGCAATAATTTTCAATTTCAAAACGGCTAATTTCAAGTAATGGTCTATAATAAATATCTCGAGAAGGAGCAATCCCTTGAAGTCCAGAAATTCCTGTCCCTTTACAAATTCGATAAATCAATGTTTCAGCATTATCATTTTTATTATGTGCCGTGAATACAATCTCACTATTGAACTTTTTAGCACATTTCTCAAAAAATTTATATCTAGCTTCCCTTGCTGCCGTTTCAGTTTTCGCAACAGAATCTGATAATCTTTCGCTATAAAATTCAACACCTATTTTGGCACAAAAATTTCTACAATTATCCTCTTCAGAATCGCTTTCCGCTCCTCGCCAACCATGGTTCAAGTGAATTGCAACAATTCGATTTGGAGAAATTTTTCGCAAAGAATCCAACAAACACATTGAATCAAAACCTCCAGAAAAAGCAACTAAATATATTGATTCTGGATTATTCAACCTATATTGATTTAAAAACAATTCAATTTTTTGATGAATTTCATTCATAATTATTGATTAACAGAGTGTTTTTTAATACCTTCTCTGATTTCTACGACATCTGTTCCAAGTTGTTCTAGAGCTTGCATAGCAAGAGAATTTGGTTCTGTTGTAATTGCCCATAACAAATCAGATGATTCAATCTTCGTTTTATTAGCTTTTTTAGCATATTCCCAAGCTGTTTCCAAAACTCGTTTCGCTCTTTTTGTAAATACAATTTCTGAATCAGAATACTCGTTTCCTGTTCCAACAATTTTTTCAACAACCAATCTAGCATCACGAATATTGATTTCTAATTCATTCAAAACAACTGCACCAACACCAGTCGCTTCGCCAATTATACCGAGCAAAAACATTTCTGTACCTACAACATTTCTGCCCAATCTTCTTGCTTCTTGTTTTGCAAGGCGAAGGATAGTAAGAGTTTCTGGCATTTGTTTTTCAATAGGTTTGATAATTCCGTGAGCCAAGTCATCATCATTAATATGCAACTCTTTAAAAATATTATAAGCTACACCTTTTTTTGTTTTCAAAAGTCCTAAAATCATATGTTCAGGTAAAACTTCTGAAGACCCTAATTCTTTTGCTGTTTGCAAGGCTAAACTCATTGCAATAAAAGCATTTGGAGTAAAGACTATTTGACGACCTTCATATTCAGCTTGGCGAGATTGAACTTTTGACAATTTATCTTCAAATAATTCTTCGGTAACTCCAAACTGTGCCAAAATTTTAGCCAAATTAGATTCTTTATCCTCCAAAATTGAAGAGATAATTTGTTCAGTTCCCAAAATTTCGTAATTTGAAGTTGATAATTTTGAAACTGCACGTTCAAAAACTTTTGCAGATTCAGGGTTATCGAAAAGAGAATCCGTTTCTTGTGTCAAATCAACTTCTGGATCTTTGTTTTCGTCCAACTCTGGGTGATAATCTTTTTTAGATTTTCTTTGAACAAGTTTTTCAATCAACGGTCTTGATTTTTCGATATCAAAACCAATATTTTCTAAATACTGTGGAATTCTTGACTCTTTATCAGTAATTGCAGCAAGTACAAGATGTTCATAATGAACAGTTGAATTTCCAGACTGCTCAGCCAAGTTCATAGTACGTTGAAGAATTCGTTTGAAATCGTTACTGAAAGGAATTGATGAAGTCATATCAGCTTCTTCAAGATTAAGGGTAAGATAAATTTCTTCCGCCAATTTTTCATACGTAACATCGTATGACTTGAATATTTTTGAACAAAAACCTTTTGTTTCCTTAATAAGAGCCAAAAGCAAATGTTCTGACAAAACTTTATCAGAGTGGTCATAAATTGCAATATTCTGAGCTTCTACGATTACATTCAAAGCCTTTTCAGTAAACTTTTCAAACAAAACTATTTATCCTTATTCTTCGTCTTCATCTTCAGTATCTAAGTTTTCAATATATTCTGAAACTCTTTCAAATTCGTCATCATCATCAATAGTTTCAAAATAGCTTTCTTCACCTTCTTCAGTATATCTCATTAATACTAATTCAGGTTCTTCATCTTCAGAATCTTTTTCTGCTAAAACTGCATATTGTTTTCCATCAAATTCAACAATATCATACAATTCGCATTTGATAGTTGTACCATCATCATCAATAATTTCAATAGTGTTATCTAGTTCTTCTGCCATTTTATTTTCTCCTTTTATTTAATTAGTTGCCTTTTCTTGATAGGTATTGTTCCAGTATAATACAAGCACTTTCAATATCAACCAGTCCTTTATCCTTTCTAAAATCAATTTTCTTTGCCCGTAAATTTTCTTCTGCGGTGTCTGAAGTTAATCTTTCATCTTCAAAAATAATTTCATAACCTTTTAATTTTGAAGCAAATTCTGTACAGTTTTCAGCTTGAAAACCCTTAGTTCCATCCATATTCAAAGGAACTCCTACAACAATTTTTTCAACACGATTTTCTTTTGCAATTTTATAGATAGCTTCAATGGCCTTATCTTCAGGTTCTCGTGGAATATAGGAATGACCATTTGCTAACATTAACAAAAAATCACTCAACGCAATACCAATTCTTTTGGTCCCAACATCTAATGCCATTACTTTATACATTTTTCACCCACTTTTCTTCAACATAGTTGATTTTTTCATCAATTTCATCTGGAGTGAAATTTTCGGTATTCATATCTTTGTTATATTTAATTGTCATTAAATATTCATAAATACTACGTTTTAAAATCGTATTAAATAATTCAGCAAGAAGATTTTCATCTTGAGAAAGCCCATAAACCATTGAAGCCTCATCATCTTTACCAATTGAATATTTGATATAGGCACTTATCAACAATTTATCAATCCAAGACTCTTTTTCTTCCGCATAAAATACGCTTGGCAAATATTTTTCAACTAAAGCATCCAAATCCTTAGTTGATTTCATTTCTACAACCAAATCCTCAAACTCATCACTATAATTACCATCCAAGAACCAATGGGAAGATATTTTCATTTTTTCAAGCATCGGAATAATAGTCTTATCTACCTTTTGAGGTAAAATTTGTTCTTTTAAAATTTGTTCAATAGATTCATTATCAAAATCAATATCCAACAACAAGTTTGACCAGCAAACGTACTCATATGGGAGTTTCCAGTTATTACCATTTCTCAAAATTGACTGCATTTGAGCATTGTGCAATATAGTTTTGAAAGCTTCTGGTGGCAACTCAACAGTTTTTTCATCCCTCAAAAATCTTTCTAAAATCTTGTCACATTCAAATTGCGAAATTTCAAAAAAGCCAAAGCAATCTTTTACCCCAGTTTCAATATTGGTAACGATTGAAACAAAACGGATTTTCCCATCTTTAGTTTTTCTTGTGAAAATTAAAGCTTGATCACCATGCCCGTCTGGATACGTGATATAAAATTTATTTGGAACACTATCAGACAATATTTTTTTGTAAAATTCTTTTGTATTATCTTCTCTAATTCCAGAAATCTTTAAAGTTGACAACGCTCTTCTAATTTCTTGAGATAATTCACCTTTTGCCGATTTTGACATTTCTTCTAAAACGTGAAGAGCAAGTTGAGATTTGGTTGTTCCTAAAATTTTCAATGCCTCTTTCCCTTCTGGACTTTCTGGTTCAGAAACAAAAACAGGAATCAAAATATTTGCTAACGCATCATCTGAAAAATCACCTTCAAAAGAATTCAACAACGTAATTTTATCTTGAACTCGAATTGATGCCAAAAAGTCAAGAAAATCAATCTGAACTTCTGGATTTATTATCGCAGTATTAAGAAGTTTTTTAGTATTTTCATCTAAAATCTCAGTTGAATCTTCACCTAAATATTCTTCATAAGTTTCGTAAGACCAATCTGCATCCAACTCCCGCAAAAGATTGATTATAGTGATTTTAACTTCGCTATTCAAATTCGGATTTTTCAATGTTTCCCAGAATTTGTTTACAAGCTCTTCTTTCGGAGTGTAATGCTCTAACAAAAAGCAAATTACTGGAATTTTTTCAGCCTTTGCATTTACCAATTCTTTTAATAAAAGTTTTGATAATACCGTTTTATCTGCTTGAGAATCAAGCATTTCAAAATCAGCAAGACAATTTGGAACATCCTGTACCGAATTAATTTTATTTAGTAACGTGGTCAGTGAAGCCTTTAATTCAAATGGATTTAACTGTTTAAATTTTGGAGATGTCATAAAATCTTGTTATCTAGCCTTTCCCCAGAACGCATCCAAAATTTGCTGAGCTTCAGCAGATGGCATTCGGTCTTGCAATATCAAATACTGAACTGCAATCATTGTACATTCAGAACAAATATTAACTCCTGGGCCTTGTATCATTTTTATAACTTGCGTATTTGGGCGACCACAAAAGCTACAATAAACTAGCTCATTATTTTGACTCTCTTCATTGTGGTTATGTGATTCTTCGCTTAGCTGTTTCTTTTTTGCACCAAGGCTGACAACTTTATCATCTGACATATAATTCTCCTTTACGCTCCTATTGTAACTTAAATTAATGAAATTTGCTATATTTTTATTATTAAATTATAATTACGTTAACAACAACTTAACATGTTATAGAGAGGGATGTATGAAAAAAGTTTTATTGTTGGTTAGTATTTTATTTGTTGCTGTCGTTTCGACTGCCTGTATTAACAATCTTGCAGTCCAAGATTTGAACAATAAAGCCCAGAGCTTTATGGAAAAAGGGGACTATACCCAAGCAATTGAAAGATTAAAATCAAGTATTGATTTAGACCCATCACTTTTTGAAACGCATTACAACTTAGCCATTGCTTATACAAAAGCCGAAGATTATGCTAACGCAATAGAAGAACTAAAAAAAGCCCAAGAATTAAAACCAAATTTCCCTGATGTATATTACTCTCTAGCTACTGCACAAAACAACTTGGCCGTTGATATGACTCAATTAAAAGTTCGAATGAACATAGATGACACACTTTTCACCCCTAAATCAGAAGAATCTTCTACTATGGAACTTTCTGACAAACTTACTGACAAAGAAAAGAAACTAATTTCAGAATTATATGATTCTGCAACTGCAAACTATGAAAAATACCTTGAATTAAACCCTAATGCAGAAGATAAAGCAGATGTTCAAGCTCAATTAGAAAAAATTAAAGAAGCACAAAACACTCAAAAAGTAGAAGGGTAATATGATAATTCCAGCCCCAGAAGATGTTGCTTTTAACTTGTTTTCAATCCCGATTTACTGGTATGGAATAACAATGGCAAGTGCCATCTTTGTTGCTATTTTGTGTGCGAATTACTTATTTAACAAAATCAACCCCAATTTAAAAAAAGATACTATTCTGGAATACGCACCAGCATTAATTATTTCTGGCATATTGTGTGCAAGATTATATTTTTGTCTTTTGAATGCCACACACTATTTGAGCAATCCTCTTGAGATTTTAGATATTCGAGAAGGAGGCTTATCAATTCACGGAGCAATCATAGGCGGTGTAGCAAGTATGATTTTTATTTCTAAAAAATCTAAAACGCCACTCCTAAGTATAATTGATGCTATTTCTTGTTCAACAATCCTAGGGCAAGCAATCGGAAGATGGGGGAATTATTTTAACTCCGAAGCGTATGGAATCCCTGTTGCTAGCCAAAATTGGGGACTATTTATCCCAGAAGCTAAAAGAATAACCCAATACGCAAACTACTCATTATTTCATCCTACATTTTTGTATGAAAGTGTTTTAGATTTAGTTGCATTTTTTATATTAACCATAATTTACACAAAACTAGGTAAAAAATACAAAGGCATAACATTTTTTGCATACTTAACAATTTATTCAATCATTAGATTTTTCATAGAACAATTGAGAGTTGATAGTGCAATGAATATTGCAACTGTTCCAATCGCACAAATAGTATCTGTTTTATTATTCGCAATTGGCATAGTAGGAATTTTATCAGTTCTAATCAAACAAAAAAGAACAAATGTTTAATCCGTAACAATGTAATCAATTTTTTCATCATATTCATCAATTGGAAGCTCTTCAACGTATAACTTTTGAGGAATTACGACAATAGTCTTAAATTGCCCTTTATTTTCAGACAAAAATCTATCATAAAAACCTCCGCCATATCCTAAACGATACCCCTTCTTATCAACCATCAATGCAGGAACTATAACCAAATCCAAAAGACTTGGCTGTACAGGATTTGTTATTGGTTCTAAAATATTAAATTCAGATTTTTTTAATTCTGATTCTTCTGAAAATTCACATACTTCTAACTCCATCCCCTTAACCCTTGGGAGGAAGAATTTTTTATCAGAAAAACTCATTAAG
>ERZ1031719.147-NODE-147-length-34922-cov-14.349958_pt1 | contig 34922 bp, 51 predicted proteins | sample MGYA00516702_ERZ1031719 | MGnify/ENA primary metagenome ERZ1031719 (study PRJEB33719, sample SAMN04261227) | wastewater metagenome | biome: rural village; feature: human; material: feces | host: Homo sapiens | place: El Salvador | collected 2013-01-07 ...
CTGTGCCATGATTAAATCTTATTTTTTTCAAATTTTCGGCAAAGATACTCTTTTTACACAAGACTACAAAAAAAAAGATGAAAAACTTTGTTAATAGGCTATTACAAAGGGGTTCACGTCAATTCATTTGCAGCACATTGAGAGTTAAAATAACGTGTGTGAACAAAAAACGTGAACGAAAATGATGAACGAACAGAAGTTTTATAAGGAAATTGAAGCCCACTTCAATCTCAGAACAAACAAGTCTAAGAAGCCCGAAATGGTTTACTTAGTTGTACGTATTGATGGAAGACAATACAAACTTTCTAGTGGTATAAAAGTGTACCCACAACAATGGCGCAAAGGTGTTGCCGAGGAGAGCAATTTTCTATGTAGCAGAGACAATAAGAATAATAAAATCGCAAATGAAAAAATAACGGTTTTAAAGAAGCGTTATTCTGAATTTATTTCGTATCTTTGCAACTGTGATAGCGACATCACGGATATAGGCGATTTGCTCAAACAATTTATATATAAAGATATGAACATTAAGAATAAAGAAAAGAACTTTGATGTATGTAAGTTGATTCAAGATGCTTTCGATGAGTATTACAAAATCAATAAGCCCGACACTAAGGAATCTAGCATATACCAGAACAGAAGTATATTAAATCTTTATGTTAGCTTCTTAGAAACTTTAAATAAAGAGAATCAGAAGTTTGCATTCTGTAAAGATGGCTTTCTAAAATGGCGTGCGTTCTTATTGAAGAAGATGAAAGATAGTGCTGATAAGAAAATCAAGTTTGGTATCAAACAAGTTAATGCCTATGGACAACTGATACAGAATTTAATTAATGAAGTCTTGTATCAGAAAAGTAATCTAGGTATCAAAGTAGAGGTTGTAAAATGGGCAAAACTAAAAGATACCAGAGAGAAACAAGACATTGGACACTTTGAACTAAACCAAGATGAATTGGATGCCATCTTCAACTTGCAATTTGATGAAAGTAAGAAAAGTGAAAAAAAGAAAATAGATTTTAGAGAATTATTCAGACTGCAAACATTATGCGGTTTAAGAGTATCAGACTTGCATACTTTGATAGATGGAAACTATCTAGTAGAAGAGCACGAAATAGATGGCAAAATTAACAAATTCTATTTAGTAGAGACTGAGAAAAAGAACTTGAAAGCTTATGTATTAGTGACAGAAGAACTATCTAACACGTTAAATTATGTGAGAAATAGTAGTGTAAAGGATTTCAAAGAAGATACATATAACTACAATTTGAAAAGTTTCTGCAAAATGGCGAATCTTGACAGAACAATAACACGTAAAGACAGTTTAGGCAAGTCTGTAAGTAAGCCATTGTATGAAGTAGTATCAACACATTGCGCTCGTTATACATTTATACGCTCTATGTGGAAAAAAGGCTATAGTGAAATGGCAGTTGCAAAGATGGTCGGACACACAGATGATACTATGGTTAAAGAAGTCTATAACAAGAAGACAGATGGCGATTATATGGATAAGATTAGTAAGGAAAAAGAGAAAGTTGAACACACCCAAGAAACTGTATCTATCAAGCCAAAGGAGAAAACATCTGTAATTAATGGCTTCTTTGCCTATGATGATATTGAAGCTTTGATGGATATGCAGCAGTCAGGTATCAGTATCTATGCTGATGCTAGACTTAAAAAGGCTATGACTATCATAAAGAAGTCTGTAAGTAGCTCTACAATGAATAAAGTTATCAAGATGCGACAAGATGCCGATAAAGAAACGATAGAAGCATTTAAGGAGAAAGTATGCTCTATTGAAAGGTTCATCTGGGATATGGGCAAATACTTTGCAGATACCAAACTGTATATGATGTATCAGTACAAGTTAGATAAGCTAGGGCTTCTTTCTACCAAGCCATTTACAGAAGAAGTATTAAGTATGATATGGCAACAAGAAATTGCAAATGAGGAATTGGAACACTATGAAGCAAATGGTTTACAATAACCTCAGCTACTTCATTTTGTAAAATTTGCACCACAATCTGCACTTTAGCCCTATTGTCTAGTATTAATCATAGCGATTAAAGAAAAGAAAGAGTTTAGAGACATTAGAAGAATCGAAGGCAGTTTTGAAGCTGTTTTCGATTTTTCGTTTCTAATTGTCGCACAAGAATCGGTAGGGCTGGGGTTTAGCGGCTTTATCCCTTAAAATTTAACCCCATACCCCTATAAACGAAAAAAAGGCTACTCTGGTTAGAATAGCCTTCATTTCATTAGTAGAAGTATTGATTAATTCTGCTGCTGATTCTCTTTAGCTTCTATAGCTGCTTTCAGTGCTGCTAGCTGTACTTCGTTCATTCCCTCTATTTGGGCTGTTAGCTTCTTAGCTTCATCAGCCTTCTTCTCCACATCTACAGCATCAGCCAGAACCTTTAAGTTAGCCAGATATAAGGTATATTCCTTCTCCAGTTCCTTAACCTTATTGGCTACAGCACCTATATTAATAGGCTTTTCTGCTACATACTTGCCAAAGTATTCATTACGCTCTTTTCTGGTCTTGTCGAATACAGCAGCTACATTCTCAAACTCTACTTCTTTACCGTTAATGGTCTTAATTGTAATCATTGTATTTAACCCACTGTCTTGTTAGGTGTTATTCTCTGTAAGACTGTAGGACTAATACCAGAGCACCAGTAATATTTATTATCTGGGTGCAAAGATAAGGCAAATTCTAATAACTTCCAAAGATTTTAAGGCTTTCTGTACGAGGTAGATTTTTTTAATGACCTACCTCGTTATCAACAATATAATAGTATCTGTTAGGTTCTAATTTCATCTTTCCCTTATACGTATAAGTTCTCAGGAAACCTTTTTCCTTCATAAACCTTTTATCATTAGAGATACCTAATATATATATCATAGTGCCAATAAGCTGCAATTTATCTGTAGAAACCTCCCATTGTTTTCCTTTAGATGAAACTACAGTTTTATCTGCTTCCAATACATCACAAAAGAAGCTAAGATACTTTCTAAATAAAGAAACAATAAAAGTGGTAGATTTGTCTTTATGTTTAATTGTACACGGGGTAACACCTAACTGCCATCCTTCCCCTTTATCTTCTTTATATTTTAAGTAATATTGCAAAGCATCTTTGATAGTAGATAAAATATTAGGTGCTGTTATACTAAGCACGGTCTTATTATCTATCTTTAATGACAATTCTCCATTGCAAACTAAATCGGCTAATTCACTATCTTTTCTTTTAACAATTTTCCCTTTTATATTATCTAACTTCTCTGCTAAATTAGTTAGTTCTTTTCTCGGATATAAAGGTGTTACCATATCTACAGTAAAGCCTTCTACTATATCATTTACAAATAAGCACAGATACCAGAACTTTTCAGCATCCAAGTGAAAAGCCCTTAATGTGTCTTGAAGTTCAATGTTATCAGTATATCTTTTTGTTTGTTCTGTAAAAATTTTCCCTTCACTACATCTTGAAACAAATATTTTTGCAATAGCAGGTACACCTGCCATTTCTGCATATATTTTAACATAGTCATATACAGCCTTATCGAACTCTGTTTTTTCTTCTTCCATATCTTATCTATTTAATTAGTTAATAATGTAACCATAATAACGAAAAAGGCTAGTACCTTATTGTAAGATACCAGCCCTTTCTTAACTCTAATTAATTATTCATCTTATTATCTACTACATCTTCTATCAATTCCTTCACCTTATTCATAGTTTCACCGTGTGCTTCTATCAGCTAGTTCTTAAAGTAAACTGATACCCCAAAGATAGCACCTCCAGCTGTAAAAGCCTATGCAATATAGATAAGTGTTCCACTAGCTATAGTATGGATGGTTATAAAGCTAAGGAATGCTAGAAGAATACCACTAGCTATCATTACCATAGCTGTAGTATATTGTGCTCTATCCTTAAAGCCTAATTGATTCCAGCTTTCTTTCATTTCTCAGCAGCCTATTTAGTTAGAACCTTTGCCATCTTAATCTTATCGCTTACAAACTATCTCCATCCCTGCATAAGTTCAAACATAGCTTTATCTTCTTCACTCTCATTCTGATTCAGGATAATGGCTATCTGTTCATCATAGTTAAACATCTATTTAATTACCTTAGCTTTGGTATCTTCCAAACTCCACCAGAATCTTTCACCAATCAAAGCATAGCCATCTTTAACTATAACATCATCTGAAATCTTTTCCTCTATGTAGTCTGCTCCCTCAATTAGAGGTAAGCAGAAACCACATAAAGACTAATATTGTAAGTAATAGCCAACATCAGCAATCACTTTATTATTATATACTCTCATAGCATTAATTATTTAGTTAGTCCACTATTTATTAAACTGTTACTGTCTATACTGTCCATCCTTCTGGTACTCCATCTTTACCTAGTACATTCCAAGTAGCAGCAGCATTCTTCACAAACGTACCAGATGATGCTACTCCATCTAACCATCCACGTGTATAATATTTTTCTGGTGTTGTAGTAAATAAAGCTTTCACATAATTAAGTTTAGAACAACTACTAAACATATAGCTATAGCATTCGTTAGCTAATGTTATAGCTGGCAATTCTGGAGCAATTTCTAAGCTAGTACAACCGCTAAACATTGAACTATAACAATAACTAATCAAAGTAGTAGCTGGTAACTAAGGAGCTTTAGTTAATGAAGTGCATTTCGAAAACATCATTTCACAACAGTTATTCCCCAATGTAGTAGCAGGAATTATATCCATAGCTTCAATTAATCCAGAACAATAACTAAACATTACTCTGTAGCAATTAGAAGCTAAAGTAGTAGCTGGTAAATCTGGGGTTTTAGTTAAAGCAGTACAACCGTAAAACATACTTTCGTAACAGTGTTCTGCCAATGTCATAGCAGGTAATTTAGGGGTATTAACTAAAGAAGTACAACCGAGAAACATTCCATTATAACAATTTTCTCCTACTTTCTTTGGTAACACTAAATCAGCAGCATCATATAAACCCACTGTTTTCTTAAATAAAGAAGCATACTAATAACTTTTCATCACAGAAGAACCATTATTCAAAGCTACTAAATCGCCACTGACTTTAATCTTTCCCTAAAGTTCAAACTTATAACCATCACTATAAGTATCACAATTTCTAAACTCTGTACCATATACTTCTAACTTTTCACCATCTGCTAAACTTACTGCTGAATAATCCCATTTAGTCCATTCACCACCATTCTTACTAATAAACAAATTAGCTGTAGCATACTTTAAACTATTAAATGCCTAAAGTGCTACTGTAGAATCACCAGTAGAAGTAAAGCAAAGGTTATCATAAGATAGTACTGCATTCCAAGTAAACTATACATTCTTTACTCCACTTCTATTTCTATACTGAATCGTCAAAGATATAGTAGAAGTTTGTTCTTCTGCATCATTGCAAACTAAATTGAAGGTATAATTAGATTTCTTTGTAGCTGCTACTTTAGTATTAGATGAAGAAACACTATAGATATACCAATCATCAGTACCTTCACCTGCTGTAACAGTGAAAATATTATCATCACCCTAAGCAACCTTAGTAGTTATAGATGGTTTGGTATCTAAATCTTTATCTTCTATATAGAAATCAGTAATAGGATTATTTATAACTACAGTTCCAGCAGCATTAAACACATTACCTAATGAATCTGTAACATCAACAGTTAAAGCTACTGATGCAGTTCTATTAGTTACTAATTTGGTGCAATTTAGATAGATATAGTTTTTATCTACAGATTCCACTGATATATAATCATTAGCTTCTACCATAGCCTTTACATCGTGTATCTAAACACTATAGTTATATGGATTGTAACTAATTGGTATCTTGTGTTTGCCTACAGCATAAACATTATAGGTACTTACAGATATAGAGTTAATCTTTATCAGCTTATTTACTGTTACTGATTTAGTAGCTATCAAAGCATCTTTATCTATTCTGTTTAATTTGCACTTGATACCAATGGTTTCAGTAGCATCTATAGCAGCCTTAATTATGCAGGTAGAACCACTAGCCTTAAATTCAGCATTAGTAACAGTCCATTCTATAGAAATGAAATCATTACCTGCATAGCTTACTTTATACTCTTTACTTGTTCCCTAGGTAATAGAAGAATCTCCACTTATATAAATGGATGATTGAGTAACTAAGCTATAAGTAACATACAAACTATTAGCCTTATCATCAATGTTTCCATACTTCTGTATCAAAGCATTCTTTTCATCAATAGTTAGGGCTTTATTAAGATTGATAATACCTGATGCTGTAGTATTGTCATTCAGAAGTAAGTTATATACCAGTTCTGACTATTCACCAGCATTATAGTTAATACCCTATAGATGTACTTCATTCAAGTTAGCTGCATTAGTTATGACATTCTCAAACACTACACTGTTATCTGTAGTTAATGATACCATATTAGATAGGCTTTCAAAATATACTCTTTCAAGTGCCTAGCATCCAAGAATAGATAAAGAAGAAACATTAGGTATGCTGATTTCCTTCAATGTAGAAGTAGCAGGGAAAACAACAGTATTAAGATTTGTACCTCTTAAATCCACTGCTTCCAATTTGCTGCATCCACTAAGGTTTAAGTTACCTGCCAAAGTAGAAACACCATACAACGTAAGTTTTCTAAGGTTTGGACAACTTACCTTCATAGCAATAGGTCTAAACTGCATAGTACCACTTATCTTTCTTGAATCAGCACTAAATTCCAGCAGTCTTTCACCTGATAACTCAAATGTTTCACCTATAGACTTATCAGCAAATTCACCAAAGCTAGTGTAATAGTTAGCACCATAGATAAAGGTATCAGTATTACCATCCGTGTTAATGGTACTGGTTTTATATGTCTCCTTTGCCTTAACTCTAGTAGTATCAGCACCCATAGACTAACCTACACCAATTTTAGGATAAAGCCACTACCAAGGTACTAAATCAAAGGTATATGATGGTCTTCCTGATGCTGTAGTTAATACGCTTCTGAATCCTAAACTGTCTTTACTTCTTACATAGAATGGATTAGATGAAGCCAATGATTGTAAGTATGGCAATCTACGCTTCCACCACTGCATTTCAGCCTATAACTAATCACCTAATGACTATGTGATAGCTGGTGTACCATTCTTATATTCTCCAGATGCCTACTTTACAGATGCTTCTTCATAAAGCAGTCTAGCTGTTTCATTAAAGGCTACAGAAGGGAAATATCTCTGGATGCTAAAGAAATATCTATCTAAGCACTCCTAAGCACTTCCACCAAATTCAGTAGAAGCCATCTTATCTAGAATAGTTTTCATCATAGCTTTATACTCTAGACTGAAAGCCTATTCCATCAGGTTGTAAAATACATTATCTTCACCATTCCAATAGAAGTTAGAACCGTTCTTATCGTGTTCCTCTACATAATAAGGTTTAGTCTTTCTACCTACGTTATCAGTTAAAAAGATGGTGTCCAAATCATCCTAAGCCATACATATCTTCAATGTAATAGGGTCTAGATACTCATAGGTGTTCTTACATCTGTTATCAGCAGCAGCTATCATCTTTAAGAATGCCATACAATACAGCACATCATTCACATTATAGTAATTAGATATTTTAGCCTTAAAGTCTGCTACTCTCCAATTAATGAAAGCAGTGTTATCTGCATCATTATCGCCACTAGGTGTTATTCCAGTCTGTGATTTGATATTTAATGCAGCATATTCTTCACCTTCTTTAGTTATACCTGCATTAACCCAAGTTTTAGTTATTGGGTTATATCTAACTAAATTGTATGTAGATGTATTCCAGTACTGATAAGATTGATCAATCAATTCACTATCGTTAGTATATGACTTCAATCTGGTGCTATGCAGGTATGAGAAATTAAAGGCATCTTTGAAGTATGTTACATTATCTATATTACCTAAATCATAGTCTAACTAGCCTTCACCATTGTACTCAAAAAACTCTTCATCTTCATTATAGGTAACTTCTGAATCAATCCACGGCACTTGTCTTAATGTAAGGGGCATACCATTATCAGAACCTTCAACCATCAGATAGCCACTAAATGTGTTCTTATCTCCCTAGAATGTAGCTACATCAGCTTTACCACTTCCGAAAGTTACTAATCCAGAAAAGACTGGCTAACTATCTTCTGTTTCCTTAATGAAGTATAGGAATGGCTTTTCTTCTACTGATACTCTTACATTCTCATAGCCCTAAGTTTTAGTTATGCTGTTACCTCCTACTATTGATTTCCACAAATCAGTGAATAAAGCAGTAGCACCCATTTTATGAGATTGCATAGGTGAAGCCCAATTTAATTTAGCTACTAACTTCCTAGCTTTAGGTGAATCATCATTAAGCAGGTAGAAAGCACCTCTTTCTTCACCATTTCCATCAGTCCAAACCGAATCAGCATTGAAATCATATTGATGATTCCATTTCCAATAACCTCTAGAAGAAGAACCCTAACCCTTAATCTTCATATTATTAATTATACCTGAATGCTCTGGTTCTCCAATGATGTTAATAGCTAACGTACCTTTGTACTTTGCGTTTCCAGTCTTATACTCTGGATGCTAACCAGTCCATATAAGTGTATTGTACTTCACAGATGCCTTATCATAACTAATAGTACCATTTGCACTAACTATGTCGTTAGCATCCCTAAAGGCTACCTTTGCTTCTAAGTTTGGAAGGGTGCTCATATAGTCCTATCTTACATCATTAGCACTTAAACCCTTCTTATAGATTCTGATTCCATATATATCTAAATCGCAATCATCAGCCCCAAACTCCATAGTAAGTACATCATCCTTAAATCTATCAGCATCCGTATAAACCATTTCACGGTTCATTATACCATTGATAAAGATTCTGATGTAGTTTAAGCCACTGTTACTAAGGTTAGGCACTATGTTAATTGCTACGTGTGTTCTTTCATCATCCTAGAAAACTATATCCTAATCTCTCTTAGTCTGCTTTTCAGTAGTCATAAATACAGCTTCAGTAGCCTTCATTTCAAAGCCTAGTGGTACTTCATTTTTATAGCTACAGAATCTAAATACTACATTATCTTCATCATATACGTTAAATACCTTATAGTCAAACTCTATAGTAGTACCTTTAGTTAGGCTATCCAAAGGATCATAGTCAATAGATAGCTTTCTACCTCTAGGGATTCTAAGAACTCCTATACCATCATTATCTTGCAGCCATCCATCAATATCAAAAGAGAAATTAGTGAAGGTAGAAGCTACTACAGAATCATTTGCACTATTGATTATCTAGCTAGGATTAGTTTCAGAATTGTTTCTAATCTTTGGATTAACAATAAAGTCCGCTCCTTCTGTAGGTGACATTTTCACAGTATTATCAATAACTACAGCAAATTCAGATGTCATATCTTTAGTACTAACTCTAACTACTGCATCAATCAAATCAGCAGTACTTTCAAGTTCCAGTGTGTTATAGAAGCTATATACCTTACCTACTTCACAGTTCTTATAGGTATAGTTCATATATTCATTATCTCCATCTGTCAATACTATAGTTACATCTGATGCCTTATTGAATAAGGTGAAATCAAAGAATTTAGTATTAGTGTAATTAATTACCTTCTTAGCAGTATCATTCAGGATAATGATGCTATCAGTACAATCATCTGCTATAAAGAAGAACTGATTAGTTATGTGGTTTGATTCTAATGTAGTATCATCTACAGTTAACCAAGCTTCTACATTGATGATTCCAGTTGCAAACTCTCTTTCAACTAAGAAAGTATAAGGTACTTCTATATAAGTGCTATCACCTATAGCTACCTAGAATGTTTCTACAGCACTTGAAGCATCTGTAACTTTAAGGTGTAAAGTCTTCTCTATCTATCCTTCTATGTAGTAGCTAAGATTCAAAGAAGTTAATGGCTTTGAATTGTCTGTAGCATTTCTAACTATCAAAGAAGTATTAACTATAGACTAGAATGTGATAACATTGGATGTTGAACCATTTACGTTATCTTCTACTCTCATTCTTATCTTATTATCTCCATCTGCCAAATACTTAGTTATATCTATAGTTTGGAAGGTGGTACTGTTATAACTTTGTGGCTGGATGGTTATTCTTCCTACCTCCTAGAATGCAGAACCATTTGAGCTTCTAGTTATAATCAATGTACCATCATTGAAGGTATCACTGGTAATATCTGTATTAGGATTAGTAGATGTAGAAGTATATCTAATCTGTACTTTTACACCATCACCCAGATTCACCAACTTCTTAGTATTTGAACTTGTGCTAAGGTTTACAGCAAACACATCATTTTCCATATTAGGTAACTGAACCTTAAACAGTGGTGTTATATCTTCACCTTCCTACCACGCATAGAAATCATCTATACACTGGAAGCCATACAAATAATAATAATCTCCTTCTCTAGATGTACTTCTGTAGATATAGCCACAGCTTTTTCTTAGCTAATCCTTAATGAAGGATTCAACAGAAGAACCTGCATAGTTTTCCCAAGAAACATTTAAATCTGAGATTAATTCATTCTTTACTTTTGCCATTTCTTAATATTATTAATTAGTACTTTTTATTTTCTCTCCATCCTTCACTTTGCATCCACGGTTTACTAGGATTCCAGAAACCACTTCCAAAGCAGCTTCTAACAGCTTCCCAAACTTTCACAGCACCTTTATATATGGCTGTAATAGCTCTGTTGTATGCTGTTACCTGCACTACATTCTTACCACCATTTACAAATAATGCCATAATTATTCTTCTTCATAAGTGAAATAGAACTTATCTGATTCTGGATGAATCTTTTCGTAGTCTGATTCAGAAACAAAAATATGCTCTGGAATCTCAGCACCTTTAAGCTCTAGTTTATTTAATTTATCTGTATGTGAATCTATACTATTAGCTAATAGATGCAGTTCTATATGATGTTCTAAATCCATTTCTTCCATCTGCTTCTATATGTCTTCATCTATTGAATCCCTTACAGAATCTATCTAACCCTATAAATCCTAAACTTCAATTCTCTAAAGTCTAGTATCATTGGTTTCTACATCAGATGCTAAATCGTGTACCTCTTGATGTATCTTCAAATCTTCATTATTAAGTAGTTTAATCTTAGTATTAATATTAGTTATACTGTTATCCACATCAGCCAAATGATTATTTAGTTTGGTTGTCTATGTAGATAAGTTGCCCTAAATGGCTTCTATTTGCGTCTGTATATTTTCTAATGTTGCAGCCATAATTAATCTTCATAAGTAAAGTATAAAGTATCATTATCTGGTGTGCCTAAAGCCTAATACATATCTTCACTAATTACCTGATGCTGGATGATACCTGCTAACAATTCATTCACTCTATCTAAGTAATCAGCCTAACTAGTTACACTACCTTTAAGTGCTTCCAGTTCTGCTTGATGCTCTTGATTCATCTGATTTAGCTATTCCTTTTTAATGCCTACCTTATCAGATAAACCACTTATCTAAGTACTAAAATCTGCATCTTCAATAGCCTAAATAGTATCAGCCTAGCTAGAGGTCTGTAAAGCTAAATATGCCATATCCTCTTTAATCTTATCTTTATTCATCAAGTTCAAAGTGTTCTCGATGCCTTCTAGCTTTCTATCACATTGATTACAGTGAATCTTATTTCTAATGTTTTCCCTTTCTACCTATTTCCCTAAATCTCTTACATTCTAATCTAGGGAATCTAGCTCTAAATCTGTCATACCTCCACTAATTTTAATTCGTTTACATCAGCCTTTAAATCATAGCTTTGTTCATCTACTATATACTTACCACTGATAGCAGTACATTGTACGCATTTATAAGGTGCTTTATAACCGTGAACGACACAATTATAAATCTTTTTAGGTTCTGAATAATGGTTGTAGTACTTATCCACCAGATTCATTTCCTATCTCTTATAGTTTCCGATTAAGTTATCATAAAATCCAGCAGTATGATATTTAAAAGAATCCTCTACTACTTTACCATCAACAATAGAAGGCTCGATAATGTATGATTTAGCTATAGGTTTCTAGGAATTATAAGTATTTATCTTCAATTCCAAATCATCCATATCTGTTACATTATTGCTATCTATAGGATTTGAATAGATAATATCATCATCTTCTTCATCATCCTCAAATACATCATACCACTTTTCAGAATTATCAGTACTGCATAAAGTCAAACCAAAATCCTTCATAAAGATAACTGGCGGTATGTTATTGTAGTTAATTCTAAGATAATTATTTTCTCTGTATAACTAGTTATTCCAGGGAATCTTTGGCATATATACCTCTAGATGCAAATACCCCTAGAGATTATCATCCTTATTAATAGGTATAACAAAAGCATCCTTATTAACTTTGTAGGTATAGTTATGATTAGTTACCGGCTTATTCCATCCAGTCCATATTAGACATTCATCATCTGTAACTACATTATCTTTATGATAGGGAATAAAGCAGGTGCTTTCTGTAGTAGTCCACTAGCTACCATTCCAGTATTTATTTCCTATGCTAAGTTTCAGCTTTAACATATTCCATCCTTTGTTATAATCTGCATCCCCTTTTCTTCTAGAATAAGCGTTATCAGTACCACTACAACCAAATTCTGTTAGTGGGGTGTTTATTCCATCACAGTAGTTAGTATCTTCGTTGATAGTCCACACATTATAATGTACTTTATCATAGTTGCATTCTCTCTGATACAGCAGATTTCCAGTAAAACATAAATAGCTAGTCTTATCTGATTCAGCAGGGCTATAGTTTACATATTTAGGTGAATTGTATATTAGCACTGGTTTATATCCTCCAAGACGTTGCTCATAAATAAAAGTTTCCCATTGGTGCTATAAATCTTCTGATAAAGCTCCTACATTATCTTCTTTATAATATTTATGAAGCCAATAGCCCTAAGTGAAGAAAGATAGCATATTATTCCATTTGGCACTATAAGGCATTTCTTTAGTAGATTCATATCCAAACTGCTAAGTAGGTAAACAACACTAACCTACAATAGTATTAAATGTACCTGCACCATTGCCATAAGGAAAAGCCATCCTAGCTAATGAGATAGATGGATAAGTTTTATCAAATCTTCCTGCTAATTTATAACCTACACTATCTGCTATTATATTGCAATTTATTGGTGTTTGCCAATTATCTGAATTATCATTTGCAGAAGTACCCTAGATATATTCAAAGTATCTTGATGCTATAGACCATTTCTTACCATCACTTCTTTCACCTGCATCTATTCTAGTATCATAATAGGTACTGTTTTTAATTTCATCTTCTGGGTCTACACCTAAATCATCATCTTTCACTTCTGCCACATCTGCCTTTATATTTATCTTATTATATACTTCATCCATTTCAAGATTCTAATCATCACCTGCATAGTCTTCTTTAGTTATATTGTCTGTAGTATAGAAGGTGGAATAAACTAATGATTTCAAATCAGTATATAACAAATTATCATCCTCTACATAAGCTATAACTTGATAGTCTACAAAGAAAACATCATTTCCATAAGGTACACAACTTATTCCATAGAAATTACATATCTCTTCCAGCACTGCATAGCAATCACTAGCTTCACCATCATCTTCAAAGAATATATCATCATTGATATACTCAAACTATGTAGGTGTATAGTTTAATGCTGCCCTCATCTTATTAGCATTATACTACATATATATCTTACCTGAATAACCTGCTATGTCAATCAGCTTCTTAATAATATCCATTATAGCTACAGATGATTCTTTGCCGTTCAAATAACTATACTTGAAATCTTGAAGGGTGGAAATAGCATCCACCGCTTCAATCTCGATTTCATTGTTATATAGATAAGGCTGGTTATACTAGCAGGGTGTTACATAGCCATAAAACAAACATTCACTATTAGTTAGATTGTTTACAGCTACAGATGTACCGTGTGAAGAACCGCTATAGATGTCAAAATACACATCTTTAGTTACTAGCTTAATGGTACAACTTCTAGACTTTATAGGTGAAAAGATGCCATCAGAACTTTGTGAAATCATCACTGGCGATTCATCAGCAAAGAATATTTCTTCTTCCTAGCTAGCATCATTATTAGTTATGATGACAACTTGAATCATTTCATCTTTTAAAGTCCTAAATCTTCCTTCGTATTTCATCCTATTTTATTCATTTTACTGTTATGATTTTTTAGAACTCCAACCAATGTAGAGCCTTTAATCTCAAACTTCACATTTCCACTAGTTATATTATTAGGGGATGCTGATACACCACCATCCAATATAGAAAACAGTCTTTTCTGCTAAGTGCCATTCAGAATCATTTCACCCTTATTCACTCTAGCTATATTCATATCTCCTAATGTGGTGTTACCTCCAATAATACCACCATCAGCAAAACTACTTATCATAGCGAAAGCAGCTACTACAGCAGCGATTCCAGCAGCAATAGCAGCCAAGTTAGCAGGGAATGGTAGTTTAGCACCAGAAGCAGTAGCACTAGCTATAGCACTAGCTTGTTTAGTTCCAACACTAGCCAAATCACTCATCTGCTCCTATTGGTTATTAGCTATCTCTACCTAAGAATTTGCAGTACTTAAAGCTGTTTTAGTACTATCTGATGCCATTTCAGTAGCATCAGCAGCCACTTTCTTAGCAGCACTCGCTTCACTTATTTCACCAAATAACTAGACTACATCAGATATAGCTTCATAAGCACCCATAGCTTCATTAATGGTACTGATAACTGCACTGATGGATGATGTAACCTTTTTAAAGGTACTCATATCATTCCAATTTTCAGCCATATTTTCCCAAGTGCTAGTAACACCTACTACTGAATCATTAAGGCTTCCAATAGTCTTAATAGTGCCCTTAATACCTGAATACATTTTTTTATTAAAGGTGGAATTTGCCTTTAGCTATTCAGCACTTCTAGTAGCATTATCATAAGCACTAGTTAAATCATCCACTTTCTTCTTAGCATCCTCATAAATATCTGCTAACTTTGATTCATTAGTAGTTAATGTAACACCTGCCTTTAATCTGGATTGTACGGCTTTGTACTGTTCTCTGTAGCTCTTAACTATATCCTAATTATACTTTAGTTCTTCTTTGAGATTATCAGCTTTGGTTTCTGCCTATGATACCTTATTACCACTAGGCTAGTTCTGCTTTTTCTCACTATGCTATGAAATCTTATCCTTTAATCCTTCTATACCTTTATCATCTATAGCAGGTTTAAGTAGGATTTCAATAGCCTATTTCTATCCAGTAAGTTCATCAATCTCTTTCTAAATCTATTCCCTAGAGGAATCACTAACAGCTAACTTTAATTCTTTCTGCTTCTTACTTATTGATTCCTCCAAAGACTATAGGCTACCTGCATCTGGCTAAACCTTCAAAGATAACTCTATAGCTTCTTTCTTCTTAGTTAGATCATTGATTTCTTTCTGTATTTTCTTTCTATCTTCATCAGAAATAGCTAGCTTTAATTCTGCCTATTTCTTACTTATATCTTCTTCAATTTTACCTAATGAGCCTTCTTTATATTGTGGCTTTGTAGTTACTTTAGATGTAGTTACTTTAGGTGTTCTTCCAGTCTTACCACTTGAAGCAGTTGATGATATACTACCTGATGAAGTACTACCACTTGATGATGAAGTACCTCCAGATGGTTTATTACCTCCTACAGCATCACCTACTTCATTATCTACAGTTATCTTAGTGGATGCTACGTTTAAGCCTAACCATCTTTTGAAGTCTGTCCAAACTCCCTATATCTTCTGAACCATATTAGTAAACCAAGTAATAACACTTTTGCAAGCGTTTCTAATCGGTTCAAAGAATCCTACATTTTTAAGTGTCTGTTTAATGCTTCCCCAAACAGTTCTAACTACCTAACCTATCTTCTGGAATAACTTAATAACAGCAGCTATAGCTACTTCAATGATTTCACAAGCAGCTTTGATTATGGCTACATTTACCTTCCATACAGCCCCTAAAGCATCCACTATATTTATACTACCTCCTAATCCTTCAAACTCTTTAATAGTAGCAGAAATGTAGTTAATCAGTTCTGTTAGGGTGGATATTACCTATTGGAAGAACTGGATGATACCCTAGATAATTTCAGATTCTCCTAATGTAAGTAGAAGGGCTTCCCAATTAGCTTTTAACCCTCCTATAGTACCATCTAAGTTATCTGTATTTATTGCCATCTGTTCATAGGCTGTATTAGTACCTGCTAAAGATGATTCAAAGCCTTTAAATGTGTCCTTAGCTTCAATCAGTGTTTTAAGCATAGTGATATTAGAAGCACCTACTAAGTTCTTCATCTGTATATCATCCATTTCTGCTTTAGCTAAGTTCTAAAGTGCCTAATCCATACCTACTACAGCTGGCTTAAACTTATCATTTGCCTAAACAGACAAAGCCAACAAAGTAGAATTTAAAGTAGAACCTGCTACATCAGCACTACTAAATTTAGGTGCTATCGTTTCAATAGCAGCTGCTAACTAAGTATAATCCATTCCAGCAGATTTAGCAGCAGTACCAGCCTTTTCAAATGCAGTGTTTAAATAGGCTACATCTGCTGAACCCTACTAAGATGATGCTGCTAATACATTGATGATTTCAGTAGCTTCTGATGCACTAGCACCCATCTAGTTCATAACTGTAGTTACACCCTTAGCAGCATCCACTACTTCTATACCTGCTGCTTCTGATAGTACATTAGCAGCTTCTGTAACCTTCATCAAAGCATCTTGATTCTGTAATAATTCAGGTGCTTGACTACCTATCAGCTTCATAGAATCAACTATTTCACTAGCTGATGATTTAAATCCTTTACTCATTTCTATAGCTCCATCTGCTATAGACTTCATAGCATCATCCCCTAATCCAGTTAATGACTACAATCCATCTAAATGTGTTTCAAAGTCTGATACTGATGATATTGATTCACTGACTGTATAACCTAAAGCAGCTATACCACCAACCAAAGCGGCTACTGGTGCAATAGCAGCACTTAATGAAGCCCCAAGTGCTCCAACAGAAGAAACAATACTACCTAATGAAATACTTCTTAATGCCTATAGCTAAGAAACAAATCCTGAAATATCTCCACTTCTTAAACTGTTGATACTATTACCTATACTGCTTAAATCAAATCCTTCTGATGCTGATGATAAGTTATCTAATTCTTCACGTGTCTGTCTTATCTATGTTCTTACTTGTTCTAACTATCTTTCTGCTGATGCCATTGATTCAGATAAAGCTCTACCAAAATCACTTCTTCTAGCATCATCAGATAAGTTTGCCCATTGTATTCTTAATTCCTGAATCTATTGTACTAAAGCTCTTTCAGCCTAGCTAGTAGTCATAGTGCCGTTAGATACTCTCTGCATAGCTCTAACTAATCTTTGATAAGATGTTACCTATGCATCTGTAACACTAGCACAAGTGGATATTGAACCGCTTGCAGTTCTGGCTTCTCTAGCATATCTAGATAATACACTTTGGGCTTCATTTATTGCTCTAGTAAACCTACTAGTATCAGCTGAAATAACTGTAACTAAATTATTACTCATACTTTGTTATTTTATTCCATTTATAACCATAAGCAGTCTTTAATCTCCCACTTAAACATTGAGAAATACCACTGTGTGACTTTCCTAAATAATTAGCAGCATCAGCTAGACTATCAAACTCTTTAATTACTTCATCTGTCTTTTTGTCTATCATCTATATAGGCTACTTATTCCAAGCTACTTGCCCTTTATGAGATTCCCTCATTTTTTGAATAGTCTATTCTGTATGGTGCTTACCTTTCATTGGTGAAGTTCTACCTTTAAGATAGTTTCTCATTTTCTCTCTCTATTCCTCAGACATTTTAATACCTTTATTCCAAGCCTTCTATCCTAAATGTGCTTTAGAAAGATTTTCCAGCTACTTTTCACTGAATTTAAATCCTCTAGTAGTACCTCCACCTATTGTAAGGTTATATCCGTTATTGTAAGAATCATAATAAGAAATCCAATATATTTCCCTTTCATCAAGCTTACTACTATCTATATTTGATTCTAACACTTCATAGGTAAAATTGTCTTCACCATACTTTCCTAGAGCATTATGGAAGTAAATATTATCTTTACGGCGCAAATGCTCTCTATATCTCTTTTCAGGATTAGTAGTCTGTCCTATATATGACAAACCATTAATTTTGTTAGTCCATTTATATATAATTCCTTTATTGTTTGCCATAGTTTTATTCAGCTGAAATAACAGCAGTTAAATTATTTGCCATATTAGTTTAATGCTCTTTGTATGTAATTACTTAGTATAGCTCCAGAACTGTTAACTACTCTATTTAATGTATCTGTAGGGGCTATATATCCCTTAGTGAATGGTCTGATAGGTCTCCCATTTCTCTTTTCTTGCGTTCTGTATTTAGTACCACCAATAAAAAACCTAGTCTTAAAACTCTCATAGTCCTCCCTGCTACCCATTGCGTGAATCTTAATGCTACCACCTCTATCTTTACCTATCATTATACCAGTAGTTAGATTCTCAATGTTTCCAGTATGATGCCTATATAATGACTATGCATCTGATACAAAGGTTTGACGTACATCATCCCTAATCTTAATAGCAGCAGCCACTACAGCTCTATTCACTTTCTAAACTGTCTATGCATTAATACCATTGAAATCAGCTGTATCATAAATCAATCTTTCCATTTCCTAGATAATTGTTTAAGTCTTTGAATATCATCATCTGAAATCTCTATATTCTTTTCCTCAGTTTCCTTTTCTTCCCATTTGAAGGTACATATATCTTGAAAACTAATCTTCTTTCTTGAATTAACCTAAGCAGTAACATAAGAATTAAGCCTACTTGATTCCCATAGATTCCTATCTAAATATGGAATATTCTCTATCAGATTATTCAGTTCCCAATCAGTACAATCATCCATAAAATACTCTATTGTGATAATCCTAAACTAGAAACACATCAGATTAAATAGGTAGTGGTATAGACATTTTGGAGCTTCTTCATCTTTACTATTGGTGGTTAGGCTTTTTTTAGCTTATTGGTATTTGTGAAGGTAGCTTGAAGCCACTCACCAAATTCTTTTAATGTATCTGGATTCTCATCTAGCCAATCCATAAAATCTTCAAAAGATAGGCTATAGTCTTTAGATGATGCCAACACTACACAATAGAAGAAAGTAACCACCTCAGTAATACCTGACGGATTCAAAGTTTTATTAGTTACATTCTCATACATCATCATAGCTCTCAAAGAATACTTCAAAGTAATCTCCTTATCATTAATATTTATGTTCATATTCTTACAATATAATTAAAGGGCAATAGAAATAAATCTACTGCCCTTAGTTATAGGCTGTAGTAGCCTTTATCTATCTAATTATTCAGGTGTTGTAGTCTTTTTAATAGAACCAGTACCAGTTAATGTAACTGAATAGGTCGCATTCTCACCATTATTAGCATTAGCTACCAAAGATGTAATAATTACCTTACCTTCATAATAAGTTTTCTGTGAAGTCCAATATGGTAATGAAGTATCACCATCTGCTACATTCTTAGTGTTATCAGTCTGCTCTGTCTTCAATCCAAATCTTACAGTAATAGCTTTACTAGCTAACATTGAATCAAATAACTTATCATAATCTTCTGATGTGAAAAGATTCTCTGATGTGATTTCCCAAGAATATTTGCTAACCTCGCTAGCACCCCAAACACCGTGGTCTTTACTTGATACATCTACCGTTTCTGCTGTAATAGTTAATGTGTGGTTAGTAGCATAAGCATAACTATGTCCATCATTATCAAAAAGCATCAAATCACGTCCTTTAATAATTTTATTTGCTGCCATATTATTTATTCTGTTATAGTAGTTCTAAAGTTCAAATTCTAAACAAATACGTTATCTGTGAAACTCTCGTTTGCACTAATTAAATACGTATCATTAAGTATCATATCATCTATCTTTATTACCTATCTCTACAATATCTCTCTTACCTTATTAGCTATCTCTATACCTTCTGCATACTTCATTGTAACTATAGTTATACCAATATCTACAGTATCTTCATAGCTTCCATCTTTGCAGGTAGAACTGATAACATTATTCCTCTTATAAACAATAAAGGGATATTTGGCATTATTATCAGCTACCAAAGGATATGTCTAAAAATCACCTAATAGGGTATAGATTACTTTTCCTATGCCTAAAGAATCAATCATTTACTAATTCTACATTTATAGTTAATAACATCTGCTGTTTATCTGGTTCTATATCTAATATTCTATAGATTTTACCATTCCACTGAATCCTATCATATTCATTAACCATTATGTAGTGACGTACCTAAAATGTTTTTGTATATTGGTATGCTACTTCATCATTGGATAATGTTCTATTTCCTCCTTTGTGCATCAGTCTAGCCCTAGTAGTCTGTTTAATGCTCCACTAGGTTTCCTCTTCACCATAAGCGTTTCTAATAAGGCTGGATTCCAGAATGTCAATCTGCTCCGTTAACAATCCCGCTCTCATACTTCTTATAGTGTTTGTAAAGTGATAATAGATAATCATAGGAATGTGGTATTTCCTAAGCAGATGCAAATGCCACTGATTCCCTATTATTGTATAGGTTGCCTATCATAAGTAGTACTGCGTGAAGTAAAGAAGCCGGTAAAGCTCCTTCACTTCTCACAATATCCTCAAACGTACAATCAATGTGTTTTTGTACTATGTCCTATGCAACATCAGATAAAGCTAAGAGATAGGTATCATCATCCTTAAAAGAATCATCTATATTAAGATGTTTCTTAATTAAATCCAGCTCAATTTGCATAGTTAATCAGATTTACTAATTAAGCAGCTACTACCTTAGCTTTGTTAGCTACGAATGCTTCTTTACGAACTGGTTTAGCATCAAAGTAAGCATTAACCACTAATCTAACCTTACCATTAGCAGCCTATGAATAAGGATCAATAGTCAAATCGATCGCTCCCCATTGTGCTATGACATAGTTCTCAAAATTACCCAAAACAATACCTTTGCAAGCTGATGTACTAAGTACTGGAATGCCATCTACCTCGTTATCCTCCATAACGAAAGCTCCTTCTGTCTTTGCAGTAGTCTTCAACTGTGCTTTGATAGCAGGTGAAACAATATATTTAACATCACCATATACGTTTGCTTCCTCCAGCTTTTGAAGCATTTCTGCAAATGTTTTGTAGCTATTATCCTTCAAAGCAGTAACACCATTAAAGATACCTGCTGGCTGCTTAGTTGAACCTGCTCCATCACCCAAAATAGTAGCTTCCAACTTCTGACTGATAGCCTCAACAATATTCTTTCTAATTAAAGCTTCTGCTGATACTGAATCCTGAATAAGGAACTGCTTAGATACATCAATGTAAGCTGTTAATCTCTTTGGTGCAAACTCTACTTCATCAAATGTTCCAGCACCATCAGCAGCAGCACCAGTTTCATCAGCCCATCCTACAGTAGCACCACTGTAAGAAGGAATAGAAATGTTACCTACTAATCCAGTCATATAAGTAGCACCTGCTTCACTAAGTACCATCTTTGCCTTCAATGGCTCTAAGATATTCAACTTATCAGTAGCTACAGCTTCCTTACCTGCTGCATCTACAGTAGCTTGAATGTCTGCTCTTTGCTCTACTGGAATCAGAATCTAGCCACTGAAAGATAAACCTGATTTACGCATTTCAGCCATACCTGCATTAATGACTTCTTGACTTCTCTCGTCTAACTGTCTGTTATTGGCTACATCATTAATAGCCTTCAAAAGTGAAAACTTCTCCATACTTCTTGTTTCTTTGTTTAATGTCTTATTAAGTTCTCTAATCTCTGTATCAATATCATTTATCTACTTTTTAATAGAATCTAAGTTAGTTTGTTCCTCATCATTTAACTTTCTTGATTCCATTTCTGCACCCTTAATTAATGCTTCTGCTTGAACCTTCAAAAGATTCTTTTTATCCATCAACTCAACACTATTTTTCATAAACTCTTTCTTAACTCCTCAAAATAATGTGCTAAATCTTCCTTCTCCTTATCTTTAAATTTATCTAAACTTCTATGAGCCAACTCTACAGAAGTGCTATCATAAGCTGCTGAGTACACTGGTGAAACATCGAATAACTAACTAATGCTTCTGATGGTTCTGAGATAACTTCCATCCTCTCTTTTCTCCCACTAATCACTTTCAACAGTGAAAGCAAAAGAACTAGCACTAATATCACCCCTTCTAATACCTTCCAGAACTTCGTCACCCAAAGCTGTATTAGGTGCTTCAAAGCTGTATTTCAAACCTTTCTCATCTACCTCTAAAGTTAGGCTACCAGTACCTTTGTTACTTCTAGCTAATACACCCTTATCTTCATTGTGATTAAGTAAGCACAGTACATCAGACTTTTCTATGATGCCATCTAAAGCCCTGCTATCAATCACTTCTTTAAATCCACCCAAATCATTAGATTCAGACTGGAACACTACAGCATAGCCTTCAACCTTTCTAGATTCAGGTAGATTAGTTATACTGTCTTGATTCATTCTTACTTCTTTCATAGCTTTATTCATTCTTGTTTATTAGTATCTGTTTCTTCTTCATCTTCTGATATTATAGCGTTGTTTGATGGTATATTCTAAGCAGCTTTATTAACTTCCATCATATTCACCTAAATAAAGTGATTATCTCCACCTTCTACAGCAGCTAAATCAAGTTCTTTTCTAATTTCATTCAGACTAACCACACCTATATTAAATAATGTGTTGTAGTAAGATGCCAAACTCTATTTATCTGCTCTAAGTAATCTAGATGTATCAAATCTAACATCAATGGATTCTTTCTCTGATGGTTTATACAGTTTTCTTTCAAATTCCAGCTCTAGCTTTTCTAGCAGTGGTGAAAGAGTATCAGTAAGAAATGATAAGTTAGTAGCTTCTACTGTAGAATAACTAGATTTAGATAAATCAAATGCCTTCACTGGTGAAACACCAAAGAATCTACAAATGTCAATCACATTAAACTATCTAGTTTCCAATAACTATGCATCAGTAGGATTAACCGTAATAGGCTAAAACTCCATATTTCCTTCTAATACAGCCACACCATTAGGCTAACCAGTAGAAGGGCTAAATGCTGTTTGCCAACTATTCTTTAAGTCTGATTTCTGCTTACTAGTTAGATTACTTTGCACTTTCAGGATTCCAGCTAAGTTAGCTCCACCTTTAAAGAATCCACTAGCGTGTGCTTCACTATCAGCAGACAAACCTAAAGTATTCTTTGCGTGTGCTAATGTGCTGATGCCCGTAATACCATCATAGCTAAAGTTTAAGATGTGAATCATATTGCAAGCTTCAATGATATTAGACAATCCAGTAACACTATAGGCTATATTATCCTTTAAAGTCTTTGGTGGTATGATTGTAACTAAATCAGATGGTATATAGTGTAAAGCTGTAGCATTCCCTAAATTATCTCTTTCAATGAATGCATATCCATTTCCCTTTAGAAGTGTTGATACAATCAGCGTTTTAATGAAGGTGAATCTAGTCATTCTACTGTTAGGTTCTGCATTAAGTAATCTGTAAGTAGGATGGTTAGTAAACTTCAATTTGTAGCCACTACTATCTATCTTATATGGCTCTAGAGGTAACTAAGCCACTGAATCAGATATAACTTCCACACATCTATAGACTGTGCTCAATAGTAAAGCCCTATTAGTAGAATAAGCTCCAGTACCGTTATATAAGAGGTAATCAAAGCTACTACTTCTTTCTTCTACCTGCTATTTTTTCTTCTTAAAAAAATTCCAGTTCATATTTAAATAGTTATAATTTCGTTGCTATAATGTGGTACTGTAAGATAGCATCCCAAAGCTGTAATCATAGCGATCACTCCATCAATCTTCATCTGCTTCTATGTCTTGATAGGTTTAGCGTTTCCATTGTGGTCTTCTTTAATATGCACATTAGAGAAACACCATCTAGTTATTTCATTGTTATCAATAACTACTTTACCTGACAATATCAATCTTTCTAGTTCCTTTGTAGGCTAGTTAAAGTTTCCTATACTCTAACTATATTCTTCCAGTGGTAAACCTTCTTCTGTAGCCTAGATAGCCCACTATGTTGCGTTCCATTTGTCATAGCCTACCTTTTGAATGCTAACAGTATCTACCCATTTTAGCATATCCTTAGTTATATAATCGTAATCTGTAACATTCCCACTAGTTATATTTAATTGGTGCTGATTTCTCCATAGTCTATATTTCTCCCTATTAGAGTTATCTACTAGACAACTTTCAGGTAGATAATAGTAGTTCTTAAAGTAGTAGATGCCATCTTTAACTACTAGGTAACTAACAGCAGTTAAATCACTTGTTGCAGATAAATCCACACCTATATAACATAGTTCATCTTGATACTTAGCTAAATCTATCTATTTAGTGCTGTTTACTATGTAGCTATCAGATAACCAGACTTCAGAAGAATCACACCATAGATTAAGGGTTTTAGTCTTTACACCAACTTCTTCAGATGGATTATTAAGTGCTGATTTTACCTATTCCTTAATGTACTTCTTAGTTACAGTTATATCCATATTAGGGGTACATTTCACCCAGTTATCTTCATCTGTCCAATCATCATTATCATCTAAAGAATAGATAGCTATAAACATACTATCATCTTCTTTCAGTTTATGAAGAATCTCTATAGCTGTACTTCTTAGCTAATAGCAGGGCAAAGTTTTATCAAATCCAGCAGTAGTTATAGTGCAAAGATGTGGATTCTGTCGCATACCCATAGAAGACTTAATTACATCCCTAACCTTACTATTCTTAGCAGCGTGATATTCATCAATTAAGCCAAATGAAGCATTAAAGCCATCAAGCTTAGAAGCATCAGCAGCAAACACTTTTAACTAAGAAGCATTAACATTAAACTTAATTCCCTTCAAATGTGAAGTAAGATATTTGCCACTAGGGTCTAACTATTTGGCAAACTAGTAGCAAAATTCAAAAGCTATTCTAGCCTATTCCCTAGAATTTGCAGCTAAATCTACCTCAGCACCATCTTCACCATCTGCTATAAGAAAATATAGGCACAAAGCAGCAGCTAGGGCTGTCTTTCCATTCTTTCTAGAAACTTCAATATAACTACTGGAATATCTTCTATCATTTGTTCCCTTCCAGTAGAACCCGACAATATTAGCTACTACAAACTGCTACCACGGTTCTAGTATGAAGTTCTAACCAGATGCTTTTCCCTTAAAGTGTTTCATTGTACTTATAAATGCTAAAGCCCTATCTACTACTGATTCCCTAAACTCTAAATCATCCCTATTTAAATCTTCCTAGAATCTCTAGCAGGCTAACTAGATATTAGCTCCAGTAATCACATTCCCATTAAGTACATCATCCACATATTTATAGTATGGTTTCATAAGTCATAAACATATTTAATCTAATAGCCATCTGACTTCTTAATATTGGGATAATGCTCCTATAAGAATGCCCATTTACGTGTTCCGTGTCTATGCCACATAGTTATGGGATGCACTCTTTCACCAGTTTCTAATATGTAGAAATCAGACTTAATCTTATCTATTTGCCTATAGTTAGCAGCTTTGTAAATAGTGCCTTCATTTCCTACATCGCTACTATTATCAGCATAACTAATTAAATGCTTAATCTCTGGATGCACCTTCTTTAAATAATGATGCAGCAGGGATATAGTTATAGTTTCACTGAATTTAGGCATTTCATCACTAAGCCACATTCTATCAAACTCCCTAACTTCATCAGGATTATAGTTTCCCTTCTTTCTAGGATTAGTACCATAGCCAATTTGCAAAGCACCTGAAACTTTGCCTTCATAGTAAACTAAGAAAGATAAAAAGCTATTTCTAGTTACTTTGTGGCTGTAGTGATTAGCAATAATAATAGGGTCTGCATCTTTCTTTTTGCAAACTCTTATCTAGATGTTTTTGGCTTTGGCTTCATAGCCTATAATCTTACCATCATCATCTAATATAGCAGTCTTCTTTAGCTTTGTCATTATCTAACCTCCTTACTGTTCTTAACAAACTACTCCAGGGGTGATAGTTCCTTATCCCCACTATTTAATTTGGCTATCTTAGTTCTATCCTTAGCAGTTAAGCCAAACTTTTCCATCACCTTCATAGCCTAAATCTAAGCATCTTTAGCTATCTTAATAGCTGGGTGTGGTGCTATGTTTCCCCTATCAGAAACTACTGTTAAACCATCTTTTTCTAATTGTTTGCTAGCTTTGATAAACATACTGTAATTTCTTGCCAACATAGTTAAAGCAGCGTTATCTACATTCTTCATCAGTGAATTATCTTCAAGCATAAGAATCACATCTTTCATATAATCCTTAGCTTCTTTCTCAATGTCTGTAGGTATTTTAAACTTATTATCCATATTCTTGATTTTTTTAGTTAATTATACAATCTGATTTTTTCTTTTTCTACTAATATCCAGTACTTTGTCACACAAATAAAAAATGTCGCACATTATTTTTGGATTCAAAATTTTATGTATATAATTAGGTATAACTTAATAATTAACACAACAATGAAAATAACAAAGAAAGAAACTAGAGTATCAGTAAGAATCACACCTTATCAGGAAACACAACTAGATTTAATCAGTGAAAAGTTAGGCATTAAAAGAAGCACATTAGTTAGATACGCAATAGATAAATTAATAGGTAGTTATAATGATTTACAACTGGAGCAAATATAGAAGGAAACAGAATAATCTAGAAAAATCTGAATATAACTATATGGTTAATGAAGCTATCAACAAACATTATAGATACTTGCATAGCAGACTAGTTAAAGCAGATGATGATGAAGCTACTTTTAATGATGCCTATCTAATGCTTACCAGAAAGTATAATCCAGAATAGGATTTCATAGATTAGTTTATCAAAGCCTTCAACTAGTTAAAAGGTGAATATCAAAGGGATGATAAATGTTATAACTATGCAGAAACAAAGGTGGAAACCTATTCTGATGATGTTCTAATTAATGCAGAAGAAACAATAGTTAATAGCTCCCATAAAAATGAGATAGAGGAATAGATAAAGATGAAGAATTTTCTAATTAATGATATTAAGAGGTATGCCATACTTGAAGAAAGCAGAAAGCAAAAGAATAAAACCAGTACTAAGAGAAAGCCGAAAAGAAAGATAGGAAATCTATCAAAGTAAGCAGTGGAAATCTTTAAGGCAGTCATATCTGATGCAGCATCCACTATGTGAAGTTTGCCTAACTAAAGGCTTAGTTACACCTGCTATAGATGTTCATCATAAGGATTCATTTTCTAATTATGAAGGCTTAAAAAGATTAGAAGCAGCCTATGATTATAATAACCTGATGGCTGTCTGCAAAAAATGTCATAGCTGGCTTCATAGAAATGGTAGAACTCACGGATAAATCTTAGATAACTGCTAATATATGTAGATTTAATACTATGAGAAAACACACAATATAAGAAAATCCATTTCTCGGAAAATATGGCGATCTCTTATTGCTTCATATCGGCAGGCAGGTAGAAATAAGCCCGAAAATGCGACCTGATGCGGCTAACTTAAATTTCTGAAAATTTTATTTTGGGTTGTCGGATTTTATATATATAGTAGCATACAAAGCAAGAGAAAAGTGTTTCGAGGAAATTGTGTCATAAATTGCTTAATTTTTTAAAGGATTTGTTACTAACTGGGGAATAGGGCTTGAAATATAGCCCTTTTCTTTAAGTCTCAATGTCTAAAAAAATGGGAATCAGAAATACTTAAATTAGATGCAGTTTTATATCAATTTCCCTAAAGTGATACCTAAGTTATCCCCTAAGTGATACCTCCGTATTTCCCCTAAGTGATACCTCTAATAAGATATAGATAATATAAGATAATAAGATTCTCGGGTTTTCTAGCGAAAACCCTTTCATCAATTTTTTAATACCAATATGAGAGCAATACTTTATAAACCATTAAACAAACTATTCAGGAATAGAAAAGAACAAAAGAGATATTTTGGTACACATCAGATGTATAAAATGTGGAATACACATAGAGATTATTTTGAAATACTAACTAACGAAAACTCAGCAGCTAATTATGAGTATATTTACGAAAATGCCACAGACATTGATTGATTTAAACACAAAAAGTAAGTTTTCTGAAATCTATACTTACTTTTTAATTAAAGACCAATTTAAAGATAATAGCTTAAAAGCATCCATTTCAGAAAAGGAATTGGCTCAACTAACAGATACATCAGAAATCACAATAAAAAGATACATCAAAGATTTAGAACCATTCTTTGAAAATGTTACTAAGACTAAAAGCAGTGGGGAACACTACTATAATGTGTATCACTTCACACAACTTAAAAATGATTTCTCTATAGTACTACATACATTGAAAGATGATACTGAACTTACAGCAGAAGAAAAAGGAATCCTGATAAAAATCAAACTACAGTGCTGCAAAGGTACTAACTATATAAGATTCAATTCTAAAGCAGACTTAATTAAGATTTTAGGAATAGGTAAAAACCAAATAACTAAAAAGTTAAAGCAATTAGAGGAAAAAGGGCATATCTGTTATATAGGTAATAGCCTACAGTTATCCACTAAATATTTTCCTTTAAGTCTAATTAAAGGTGATTCTGTTGATGCAGTGAAAAACTTCTTATATGAAACAATCTATAAATACTGTATAGTTAATAAGACTATACCACCACTAAGAGATAACAAAGCACTTAACTATTTAATAGCTAAGTTCCCAAATATAGATGATTCATTTGCTGAAATATTAGCTAAGAAATGCCCAACTTTACCAGCAGATATTTCATTAGATTACTTTGTAAAAGCATTAACAGATAACACTATAAATAGAACAAAACAAACCTGCACATTTATACTATGATTCAAGAATTAAATAGACTGTTCCCAACTGGCACAAGAATAAGCAACAAAGAACTAAAGATAAGACTACAGCAGCTATATAATAAGTATGGCATAGATGCAGTAGCTAAAGCTGTAGATATAACTAGATTTGGCTATAAAAGCAAAGCAGTAAAGATAAGAACTAATGAAGGTAGAATAAACGGATTAGAACTAACGATAATTAAATAATATGGAAAACAAAGAACTATACACTAAACTGGAAAACTTAGAAGCTATGATATATGAGATTAAGAAGAATCAGCTACAGCTTCTATAGTTAATGATTCAGATTAATAGCCATAAGTAATAGTCATAGCACTCAATCAGTACCACTTATAGCACTCAGATGATACCATTAATTAGATACAACAGTAACAAACTTTATTAACTATTAAATATAATATTACTATGAATGCTTTTTTAAGAAACGAACAAATTGGAAGAAGTAAATTTGAATCACTCCTTTAGTAGTTAGGTATAGAAACCTACAACTTCACAGAAGAAACTTATGCTCCTATTGATGCCTAGTTTACATATAATGAATAGTGCTACATAGCTGAGATAAAAGTAAGAAAAATGGCTTATTCTACTCTATTTATGGAAAAGACTAAGCTAGTTAATATGATTAAGATTATAAAATCAGGTTAGGCTTAGAATGGCTACTATGTTAATTTTGTTGGCGATAAGGTTTATCTATTCAGCATCAGTAAAGTATGTGATTATCTAAAGAAATAGAAAGCCTAGGGAAATAGAATGTTCTATAAGCGTTTATTACCTTAGACTACATCAGGCAATAATGAAAAGGTATGGAAGGCAATAACAGAACTACCATTATCATTAGCTACTTGCCTAACATTTAAAGATGGCAAATATGTAAAGTAATAATTAACTTATAAAGTTTAGAAGTAATGATATACATCTTATTTATATTTAACGTAATGATAATCCTTCATCTATTAGTTAGAATGATGGTTAATTTCTTAGATAATAAGCCTATTTTAGAAGGCACAGAAGTAGATATTAAGATAGCAGGTAAAGTAGCAATATTAGCTACAATCATCATACTTTTAGTTAGTCTGATTTAACCATATTAGCTAGAAGACAAAAGAAGCCAACCTATTAATTTAGGCTGGCTTTTTCTGTTTATGGAAGTTTCAAATGGCTAGAACTTTACCATTCTTCTTTAGAGCCTTCTTCATATCCTTCATTATAGCCTTCACGTTTACCTTCTTCCATTCCATCCTCATAACCTTTTTTATAAGCATCATCTTCATCATTTGAATAATCTCTATTTTGAAATCTTTTATCTTTTAAAGATTCATTTTCACGAGGTACGCCCCAAATGTTATCTTTACTCCAAACAGTTCCATCCTTATCTTTATATTGATGTACTGGGTCAAAAGAAGGCTTTAAATCTTCTACAGAATAATTACCTTTTGCTGCATCCTTTTTTCTGTCATTACCACACGATATAAAGAAAACAGTTATAACCCCTACAAGTAATAATAGTAATTTTTTCATATCTAACTTATTAAATTCTACTTAAAAATTCGATTTCACTAAGAATCTCTATATCTTGCCCTTTATCTAATAAGGCTTTGGCTTTCTCTTGTTTTTTACTCATTCCATCCTCTCCAACAACACGATAATCTTGCTGTCCAACTACTAACACTTCTGTCTTCTTAGTTACAGAATCAGAAGGAATACCACCAACATCTTTAATCTTCTGTAGCAGTTCCTTTCTAGTGCCATAGCTGCAAGTTCCAGTAAAGCAAACATTCTTACCATAGAAGTAGTTACCTTCATCTGCTAATTCTGGATGCTCCTCCAAACTTTCTAACATTTCTGTTTTAGTCTTCTTATTCTTTGTAGCTAAATGTGCTATGAAGGTATCAGGTGCAAATTTACCTCTATGAAAATGGTACTTTTCTTCTAGTTCCTCTAGAGTGCTACCATCCATATCTAAGCACTTCAATAACAATTTAGCGCAACCTGCTGAATCATTATCAGCTTTATGATGCCCATCAAACTCTATACCTAGATATTTCAGTACTACATCTAAAGAATAACTATAGCAGCCTTTAACTATGTATCTAGCGATTCTCAAAGTACAAAAGTAATCAAATGTAGGATATTCTATCTGATAGTTATCTAAAGCATCACGCAAAGCATACATATCAAATGAAGTATTGTGTGCCACTACTACCTTATCCTTTAAATATGGATATACCTCTTTCCATACATCAGGAAATTCAGGACTATTCTCGGTGTCTTCTGGTTTGATACCGTGAATAGCTATATTGAAGGCATCATAGTAGTTTCCTTCTGGTTGTACGAGCCAACTTTTAGAAGGTTGTAAGATGCCATCTACTACTTCTGTTATACCAATTTGGCAGATGCTACTTCTATCTGCATTGGCGGTTTCAAAATCTATCGCTACAAAATTGTTCATATTGCTCTTTGATTGTTAGTTTATAAATATACCACAAAAGTAATGAAAATATAGAAACTATAGCAATGCTAGCCAATTATTTAAACTTCTTTAAACCTTCCGCTCTGTTAATTTATACAAAAGCTCCATTGGTCTATCAAAATTAAGTAGTATCTTTGCAACGTGTTTGTGAACAAAAAGCGTGAACCAAGTTTAAAAGAGGTTGCAAAAATGCTTATAAATAAAGGAAATAACAAGTTTTTCGGCAAAGATACTCTTTTTTCTCGAAAAATTGTTGTATTTTTGCCATAAATTAATAAAATAAGTATTAAAAGCTATATATGAGCGACGAAATTAAAGATAAAAACGGTCTTGAAGAGGAAAAATCGCCAAATTTGGAAAATTCTTCTGCAGAATCTGAACAGGATGCTGCAGAAGATGCCAACGAGGAGATTTCGACCGAAGAACATTCCGATTATAAGCCGGTGAACCGATTCGATGCTTCTGCTGTACATCACCTCAGCGGAATGTATCAGAACTGGTTCCTCGACTATGCATCGTATGTGATCCTCGAACGTGCCGTTCCTCATATTGAGGATGGTTTGAAACCGGTACAGCGACGCATCCTCCACTCTATGAAGCGCATGGACGACGGAAGATACAACAAGGTTGCCAATATCGTGGGACATACCATGCAGTTTCACCCTCACGGTGATGCGTCTATCGGAGATGCTTTGGTACAGATGGGACAGAAAGACCTGCTCATCGATACGCAGGGTAACTGGGGAAACATTCTTACGGGCGACCGTGCAGCTGCTCCCCGATATATCGAGGCACGCCTCTCTAAGTTTGCTCTCGACGTGGTTTTCAATCCTAAAACTACTGACTGGCAACTCTCTTATGATGGCAGAAACAAGGAGCCTATCACGCTCCCTGCCAAATTCCCGCTGCTCCTGGCACAAGGTGCCGAGGGTATTGCCGTGGGATTGAGCAGTAAGGTTTTGCCACATAATTTCAATGAGATTTGCGATGCTGCCGTCCACTATCTCAAGGGCGAGCCATTCCAACTCTATCCCGACTTCCCTACAGGCGGTGCCATCGATGTAAGTAAATACAATGATGGACAGCGAGGTGGTGCATTGAAGGTAAGAGCCAAGATAGACAAGCTCGACAACAAGACACTCGTTATCAGCGAGATACCATTCAGCAAGACTACAGGCAGCCTCATCGATTCTATCACCAAAGCGGTAGAAAAGGGTAAGATTAAGGCACGCAAGGTAGATGATGTTACTTCGGCAAATGTTGAGATTCTTGTGCATCTGGCACCAGGTACCTCATCAGATAAAACGATGGACGCACTCTACGCATTCAGCGATTGCGAAATCAACATCTCGCCCAACTGCTGCGTCATCGAAGACAACAAGCCTGTATTCCTCACCATCAGCGATGTGTTGCGCCACAGCGTAGACCGCACAATGGGATTGCTGCGCAAGGAACTGATGATCAGAAAGGGTGAATTGGAGGAACAGCTCTTCTTCTCTTCTCTCGAACGGATTTTCATCGAAGAACGCATCTACAAGGAGCGAAAGTTTGAGCAGAGTAAAAGTCAGGATGAGGTTGTTGCCTTCATCGATTCAAAACTCGAGCCATTCAAGGACAAACTCTTTACTGCCGAAGTAGACGGTAAGGGTATGGTAGAATATGCCTTCCATCGGGAAATTACCCGCGAGGACATTCTCAAACTCCTGGAAATCAAGATGCAGCGAATCCTTAAATATAATAAGGATAAGGCAGACGAACTGCTGATGAAGATTAAGGCAGAACTTGCTGAGATAGAGAACGACCTGGCTCACATGACCGATGTAACCATCAACTGGTTTGAATATCTCAAGGGCAAGTATGGAAAGAACCATCCTCGCAAAACAGAAATCAGAAACTTCGATACCATTGAGGTGACTAAGGTGGTAGAGGCTAACCAGAAACTCTATATCAACCGTCAGGAAGGTTTCGTTGGTACAGGGTTGAAGAAGGATGAATTCGTATGCAACTGCTCCGACCTCGATGACATCATCATCTTCTATAAGGATGGCAAGTTTAAAGTCACCAAGGTAGCAGACAAGATATTCGTCGGCAAGAATATCCTCCATGTTCAGGTATTCAAGAAGAACGACAAGCGCACCATCTACAACTGTGTTTACCGCGACGGCAAACAAGGCGATTACTTCATCAAGCGATTCAACGTAACCGCCATGACCCGCGACAAGTTGTATGACATCACCCAGGGCACACCTGGCAGCCGCGTCATCTACTTCACCGCCAATCCGAATGGAGAGGCAGAAATCATCAAGTGTACGATGGAGCCCGACCTGACGAAGAAGCGCCAGAGCATCTTCCTGGAGAAGGATTTCTCAGACATTCTGATCAAGGGACGTGCTGCCAAAGGTAATCTCCTTACCAAGCGCACCATTCGCCGTATCGGTCTGAAGAGTCACGGCCACAGCACGTTAGGAGGCAGAAAGGTTTGGTTCGACCCAGACGTAAACCGCATCAACTACGATGAGAACGGCCGCTTCCTGGGCGAATTCAATGATGATGATTCTATCTTGGTAGTACTCGACAACGGTGAATTCTACATCACCAATTTCGATGTCAACAACCACTACGAGGACAACATCATCCGCTTAGAGAAATGGGATGAGCATAAGATATGGACGGCTATCCTCTACGATGCTGACAATCAGGGATATCCATACATCAAGCGATTCACGATGGATGCCACCAAGCGCCATCAGAATTTCATGGGAGAGAACCCTAACTGCAAGCTCATCTTGCTTACCGATACGGTTTATCCACGCATCAAGGTTACTTATGGCGGTGTGGATGCCATCCGTCCTGCCGAAGAAATCGATGCCGAGCAGTTCATTGCACAGAAAAGTTTCAAGGCAAAGGGTAAGCGCCTCACGACATGGAAGATTGAAAGTATCGAGGAACTGGAACCAACCCGATTCCCAGAACCTCCTTCTGAGGATAATGATGAGGAACAGGATGGTTCTGACTCAGAAAATGAAGGTGAAAACCTTGATCCGGATGCTGGCAAAAGCGAGCAACAGGTGATTGATGAACTGACCGGTCAGACCAATCTCTTCTCTGAAAAAGATTTCGAAGAAGACCAGAAGGATAAAGACTGGTTATCGAAGCAATAAAAAAGCTGTAAGAAAAGCGCCCATCATAAAAAAAAAGAGCTTAAGCCCCCAAAAGCTTAAGCCCTTTTTTTTTATTATCTTGCTATTTGTATTTCTGTATTTCGCGTTTCAGCGTTTCGCATTTCAGCGTTTCAGCAAAAAAGAAGCCAGTCCCCCTCCTGCCCCCGTTCCAGGCGATTCCATCGCCTGTC
>ERZ1031719.150-NODE-150-length-34666-cov-5.341799_pt1 | contig 34666 bp, 30 predicted proteins | sample MGYA00516702_ERZ1031719 | MGnify/ENA primary metagenome ERZ1031719 (study PRJEB33719, sample SAMN04261227) | wastewater metagenome | biome: rural village; feature: human; material: feces | host: Homo sapiens | place: El Salvador | collected 2013-01-07 ...
ACAAATTCAAGTTTATCAAACTCCTTTTATTCCTGCTGAATCATCTTAAAATGCTCCAATGCCTCCACAATTGCTCTCTCCTTATCCTCCGGGCACTGTGGTTGCCTACTATCTTCATTTTTAGGTAAATTATAATTCTTTCCAACTTCAATTCCACATTTTCTCTTTACCTGTGAAATATACAGATTGGAAACCTTCATGCCGGCATTATGTTCAAACACATACTTCTTTATCTCATCATATGTTGCCTTAGTCTCTGCAGATGTTATATCCACATCATCAAGTTCAATCGTGACATTAATGTAATCATCCGGCTTTTGTTTCAGTTGGGACAAAAGAACAACCGTTTCCACATGCACCGTATTCGGAAACATATCCACGCACTGCACCTTATCCACGACATATCCCCGCGCCAGCAGCACCTCCAGATCCCGCGCCAGACTCGTCGGCTTACACGAAATATAAATCATATGATCCACACCATAATTGATAATCTTGGTTATCAGTTTATATAGGTGTAAACCCGCTAAATTATTTATTTTGAGGTTATTCATATGTCAAAAGTACCTACTTCTCATAATTATAATTCATTAAAACTTGCACGCATTCGAGCCGGCATCTCACAAAAAGAACTCGCCTTGATATCTGGAGTGCCAGTAAAAACCATTGGTAACCTAGAACAAGGTCGACGCAATATCAATCGATGCAGAGTAGATATTGTATATCAACTTGCGTCTTCTCTTGGATGCGATATGTTAGATATTCTTAACTTCAAAAGTAATTCATTATCAGATAATTGATTGATTTCTCTTATCTTCCTCTCTTTCTATATGATAAACTTGCAAAATTTCGTTTATCATCCTCTCATGTCTAACAGGATCTTTGTCCTAGTTTGGCATATCCATAATCCAGGGGTCAGCTCAGCTCCTTCACAAATGCATAAATGCATATTTTTTCAGAAAAATAACAAATACTATCAAGCTGCACACAATAAGAACTACTTTTGCAGTGTAATTCATATGATTACACTGCCATACTAAAACGCAAAGCACGCAAAATAATGCTATACACAGCACCACCAATAATAAATCCATTTACGTCCTCTCTTCTCTTATAACTAACATTCAGGCTTGCATCTAACAATAACGTTACCTAGATGAATTTTTCACTCTCTTTCCAATTGTATGAATACATCCATATTTAATATCTTGTGCTAAAACAAGTTCATTTGTTCTATGTGCATCACATCCATAAACAACTTTTGCATTGTTCGGAACTAATTTCCAAAATTCTTCTCTAAATTGATTCTCTTGCCGTATAGAACGATAATTTTTTTCAATTCCAATATTATGATCTATTGCATTCTGAATAATCTTATTTGATAGATCTGTAAGTTCCGAGGTCCACTCCTTAACTCTACGAAATGCCCGATCAGGATGTGCAATCACATCAAATAAGCCTGTATCCATCCCCTGCAACATAGCATTAACTATTCCTATATGTTCCATTGTTTTGTTATCCAACATATAACTATAGATATTCTTTCTCACTTCATAATGATGCTGACCAATCATGAGAAGATCTATTGAACTGTTATTTTTCAAATCTTTATAATAATTGATATAAGACGGCAAATATTCAATTTCAAGTCCAACATGTACCTCAATTTTGCCCCGGTACTTTTTTTTCAATGCATGTATAGAATCAATATACTCTTCTAGCTCCCCATAATCCATTCTATTTGTAAATGGATCTCCTGGAAAAGGAGCATGATCAGTATATACTATTTCATTTGCGCCAAGTTGTAATGCTCTGCGAATATACTCTTCATCATTTTCATCAGACGCATGTTTACACCTTCTAGTATGAACATGAAAAATATAATTACTATACATATTACCGTCCTCTTCTATGTCTTTGAGATTGCAGTACTTCCATTTTTGTATCAATAAAAGCATCCGCTGTTTCCTCAAACTTAGAATTCCATTTTTCAATGCCTATATGTTCTTTTAAAACTTCTGCTGCAGTTTTTGAAGAACATGGATACAATTCTTTACTATTGCGATCAACTACATGTATACCATCAAAACAAGACGATTTCTCTATTATATCTACATTTTCCACAAAATGATTTACAATAAAATTGTACTTATCAATAGGAACCAATCGTGGAATACTGCCAACTTCTCGTGACAGTTTTGCCCTGTTTATAGTAGATTCCCAAGAGGTAGCAGCATCAACTGCCATAACATACAAGTCTGCTCTGTATCCTTTTTCTTTTAGCATATTGCATGTGGAAATAGTTATTTCCGGATTTCTCAGTGTACCTTCTATAATAAGATTATAGCCGGCATTTGATAAATCCATAATAAGACGTTCAACACATTCGTTTACAAAACTCTGTGTACGTTCTGGCATATTATCAATATCGTAAGTAACAATATCTTTATAATGCGGGTGAAATTTTCTGTATTCATCTCCATTAATTCTAATATAATGAAGAAACACATCATCTTGTTCTACGAAGGTTGACTTTCCTGATCCTGGTTGACCCCCCAAAAAGATTACGCACCTCTTTCCCAGAGATACATTTTCTTTTATAAGAGATTCATAAATCATTCGATATTGTTTTTCAAATTCTTCTTTATTATATTCCATTGCATCACCTATATTTAAATCAGATAAAAATTTTAAAAAGCAAGACTATGATACCACAAATAAGTACTAATTTAATAACAGAGACGATCATTCTTCTAAGAAAATTCTTAGTATTAGTTCTACGATCCAATTTTTTTTGGCATTTAACAAAGCGATCAACATTTGCCACTCCACCCATAGTAGCGATCATCTCATCCGTATAAAAATTTTCTTTGTATACATCACCCATATATTTCCTCCCTAACCCTTACTCAAATTATAGGTTTCTACATAAATAGTAGCATTTTATATTCGTTTTGTCAATTATTTTATTTCTGATATATTATCAAAATCCGTTGCCCTAATCTGATCTCCAGAAGTTGTGTAATTATACTTTCTTCGTGCATCATTAAAATAAATAACACGTACAATTAATAAGGAAAAAAATACTCCCACTATTATCATACCAATACAATATAATTTCATTTTCTTCATTGCTATTCCATTCCCATTATTATTTTTTTCACGAATTCAAACCTATTATCCTCTTGGCACATACGATGAACTGCACTTTCTCCCGTTTCCTCTTTACTTGCAACTCCAGTGATATATTCTAAGACTTTTTTATCATATTTATCACCTCTCGTTAAAATTTTGACCGCCTCTTTGGATGTTACCCCTCTATGATACGGTCGATCCGAAGTAAGTGCTTCAAACGCATCAATTGAATGTAACATAAGAGCTTTTGCATATATACTATCTTTATCATAGTGTCCAACATCCTGAATTGTTAACGGTTGCGGTCCATGATGATACAAAATGATCCTGCATATATCTTCATCTACCCCTAATTCAGACAATATAGAATATCCTATATAAGGATGTAAATCAATGATTTGCCTTTCTAGTTTCGTTAACCGAGTATTTTTATCAAGAATATTAAAAGGAATATATATTTTTCCTATATCATGAAGTATAGACGCATACATTAACTGATGATCTGTCATGCCTAAATATTCTTCTATTTCTGCCGAGATCATCATAACACGTACCGAATGATTATATGTCATTGAATCCAATCTTTTCATAATATCAATTATCTGGTTACTAAAATCCTGTTTCTTCATTGCGAAATCCATCTTCCCCCTCAATCTGAGTTTTCCATCAGTTCCTTTTGTTTTAAAAATTCTCTTTGTAGTTCCAATTTGTTTTTTTCACAATAATCTCTTAGATCTGGATGATTTATTTGAAGATATTGTAAATCAAAATATTTATATGAATCTCCAAAAACATGAAAAAAGCATCTATCCTCAGCAACAGATACAGTTATTTTTTTTCTCATATTACCGTCCTTTATGTCTGCCTGTTTTTAGTTCATTTTCCTTTGCATAGATTTCCTTAAGCTCTAAAGCAATTCTTTTGAAATCATCACATGTATTTATTTTGTCAGTTGACCACTCATAACAAATGTATTCACAAACATTATCTATAATTTTATTACACTCTTTTTCCATATTATCTTCCTCTATGTCTATTAACTAACAACAAATCACTTTCATTCTGAGCCTCCTGTGCTGCCTCAACATGCTTTTGTTGTTCTTCATTATCCACTTGTATTTGGTTTTCTGCATACTCACAAGTATTCATTCCATATTTTTCTGGTTCGTCCGAGATATCATTAAATAACCCATTTAATATAGTAATCCCCGCTTGTTCCGATTCAAGATTATAATGTCCATGATTAAGAGATTCTGTAACTGCATTCCAGGAACTCCAACAGGCATATGTTCCATCATCTTTAGCTGCTGTCACCATATAAAGATATTGGTCATCCGGATGATTAGATTTCCTATAAATATGACAAATTTTCATATTAGGTAACATGGTTGCAAAATAAGATTCAATAGATCCAATTACTTCATCCGAAATAGGCAAAACACATGGTTGACGTGTTGTAATAAAATTCAAAATGTTTTCTTTTTCCAAGAAGCTATATACAGAAGATAATGCTTGATCTATCTTCATGTCATCTGGAGTTTTGATCAATCCCTTATATACAATCGGCTCCAAATTATCCACAATGCGTTTTGTTAATATAAAATCCGGATGCGTTTTTTCATAATAGTTTTTAATTACCTCATTTACTTCATCCATTGTCACTCTCATTGCTTCTCCTTTTTTAGTTCTATGTCAATATCCGCTGCTTCAAAATGTAAAACAACATTATTTACATCATTTAAGCTTAAATAATACGATACCATAGCTGTTTTTTCTTCATTGTATATATGAAGAATAGGATTTCCTTCTTCATCAATTGCACATTGATATGTATAATTGCTAACATCATTCAATGTATTGTCAAAAAATCCACTATAAGAACCATCTTCTGTAAATTTAAACGTCATTCCTCGTGAAATATGCCAAATTCCAACAACTCTTTTTCTATATAGATCGAGGACATTGTCCTCCATAGTTCCTTGGAAATCATTTTCCATTCTTACCACTTGACTACTTGTTATAACCTGATCTATCTGAGATGATTCCTTTACTATTGACATTTTGCGTTCTACACCTTTGCTACTGTTCTTGCTTATAGAAGCATCGTTAATTGATAAAACTTTCAAAAACACTATTATAATAAAAATATCAATCATTGTAATTATGAACATAATCCTTTTCATACTGTCCTTATCCATACTCAGTGCCTGTCTATATGACCAATTCTACATTGTTCAAATCGTTAAAATCACGTATTAATTCAAATTCATGTCTATCCAACAATAATAATGTTTCTTTATCCTTTTCCATTTTTCGCATAAAAAAGTACAATGCATTTGCTATCATGACAAAAGGTCTACCGCTTGGATTCACATTTGTAATCACATCATTTCTAAGCATTAACAATGAATAATTTGAAATAACACTACCAGATCTGCTAGATAAGGAATATGTTTCCTTGTCAATACAATAAATTCTATTTTTTTCAAAATCTAACTCATTCATTGGAATAATTTTCGCATCAAGAACACTTAGCACCATATTATTTTCATGAATCTGTCTAATATAATATTCTCTTTCCCTTACAAGAAAATCAGGAGCCAAAATAAAATCATTCTCTTTTTGTAATAAACCGCAGAAACGATAACTTGATGTAAATCCGTTCATCTTAACACTAACAACATCATTGACTTTCAAGTCAATTTTTCCAGCTCTAATCAAAAAAGAAATATCCTTAAGCACATCGCTTGGTGTGTCACTATTATAATCAGATACATATATCAAATTATACTGACAGCTGTTTGAAAAATCCGAAGCTCCATCTTCAGGATGAAAAATTCCAAACTGATTTTTGTATCCAAAAAACATCATGTAACGTTCATATGACATATTAAATTTTTCCATCATAGTTTCACTCAAAAAAGCACCTCCTTCCAACGATAAAATAATAATACCTTGGAAAAGGGTGCTTTTTGTTTCATATGAGGAAAAAAAACAAATATTTAATTGCTTTTTTCACAACTTTCAAACAATATTTTAAAATCCAACTTAAGCAAATAGCATAATTTTAATGCAGTATCAACATGAAGAGAACCATAATCATATTTGCCATTTATGTAATAATTCAAATTTTGTGAGGCAATTCCGCATATTTTTGATACATCTTTTATTTTATAACCTGATTGATAAAATGCAATCATTATACTGCGGGAAATATCATTCTCTGGTAAACCTCCACTCATATTCAATTTAATCTGATAAAGTATTGGATTTACAAATTTATTATACTCCTCCATAGAAATAGGAAAAAATTTTCTTTGTTCATTACAGAAAAAATCATCATACATATCATAAATCTGCTTCAATTTACTTTCCTCAATCGTCCCTCGGCTCTTAATTTGTGCTAATCGTGCATAAATTTTTTTCTTTACAATTTGGAAATCGCATTCTAAGGGATTATCACATCTCCATTTTACAATCTGCAAATCTATATCATGCTTATATGGATAATAACAATCAAAAAAATCTTCAATATCAATTTCTAAAACATCAAACATTTTGTTCATTTTATTTAAAGAGATATGTTCTATCGGCTTTTCCCCTGCTTCATAATAAGAAATCATTCGAGGAGTAATGTTTACTACTTTACCAAACTGGCGAATAGTATACCCTTTTTCTATTCGTTTTTGTTTAATATATTCATATCCTGTCATATGTTCACCTCGGATAAAGTGTAGCATTTTATATTGTGTATGTCAATATCAAAGACTCTCATTCTTTAATCTTAATTTTTTCCCATTCTTCATCAAGATAAGAAAAATCAAATGTCCCATTTTCCCGAATGTTTTCTGCTTCTGTCTCTGATAACTGGAAAGACTTTTCTTCGCAATATCCATCTTCACAAATTGTCACTTTTAACACGTTCCCTGTTAGAGTAAATACTGCATTATGATCACTGATAAATTCTTTTAACATTTTCTGTCTTTCAAGTAATTTTTCAATATCAATTGTTTTATCATACCCGTATCGATTTTTCTTGTTTCTATCTATACATGGCGTACTGATTGGTATAATCCTGCATACAATATTTTTATATATTTTGCGAATTAGTATCGCTATTAGACATAATGCAATGCCAATAGCACTCATATAGCATATGTACGATAGTATATCGATTGAAAACTTCTTATAAACCCCTGCGCTTTTATAAATATCAAGGTTCATTATTTTCCTCATAACATTTCTATAAGCCAGCGGCTGTGAATAATCAAATATGTTAATGAGAAGGATATACTCACAAAATAAAAAATAAACTAAAAATGGAAAAGATCGTAATACAATTTTTATTTTTTCATGCGATGTACCAGGTTCATCAGATAACCATTTTCTTCTTGATAACCATTTTCTTCTTGTATTGTGGACTTCTTCAAATGTATATTTAGAATAAATGATTTTCATAGTTTCTCCTTAAATGCATTTTGCAAGAATAATCTAATCTTTGGCTTTATGCAATACTGATTTCATATGTTTTTCCAGTTTTGGGATACATTAAAAGTAATTCCGGATTTTCCTCTGTTCCGCCATATACCAGTTTATATTGAACATACTTGGTTTTATCTTTGTTATAAACATTTACAATGGCAACCGCACCATCCTGATCCGCGTTGTCTTTGACTCCGATCACTTCATACTGATACCCATTTACATTAATTTCTTTCTCGTCAAAAAATCCTTCAAAATCTCCATCTGTACCAAAATGTAACTTTTTCCCTTTACCAATAGATACGTTCGTTCCTTTAATTAATGTAACATATACGTTAGTCAATGCATCATCTGCTTCATTAAAAAATCTTTATGATGAATATGCGTCAGTTCATGCTTCATTAAAAGAAAACTCCGTATTTGTTGACGCAGCATTTGATGCTGGTACTTCTTTCCTGCCTATAAAAGCATGAAACAAATATACAAACATAAAAAGTATCAATATAACATTCAAGATACAAATAAAAATTTCGATTTTTTTAAATTTAAGCTTCATTTTCAATTCCTGCTTCATTTTCAATTCCTCCATGTCATTATGTATAAACCAATATAGCATATTAAAAAAATGATTTTGTGTTGTAAATGATAAAACTTTTTTGAAAAGTTGTGAAAAAAGAAAATCAGGGAAGGTTATCTTTCCTTCCCTGACTAACTTTTTAACAATTTGTATTACTTTCTTGATACTCCGTCTTTTCTTCTCTTTGCAATGATAAGCAGTGCAGCGGCACCTCCAAGAGCTACTACAATTAAGATATACATAACAATTTTAAATCCAGAATTATTTTTACCATTATTTGTAACTTCCTGTGGTGTTTCCTCTGTTGAAAGTTGTGTTGATGATGAACTAATGACATCTGAATCACCCACTGTAATCTTGGTAAGTGTTACCGGTGAAAGATCTGGCACGTTAATATCAATCTCATTACCAAAAGCTTGTGTCAAAAGTACATCAAAAGTATTTGGTCTCAAATCACTCTCATGAATAACAAGATATAATGCACCATCTTCAATATCAGGTGAAGAAACCGTAAGATTAACATTCTGCTGATTATCAATTGCATTCTGTTGTTCATCACTTGGAGTGACATCGAAAGATGCAAACATATCAAAAGTTACAGACTTTGTAGAATCTGTTGCAGCTTCTTTTACTTCAGGCGAACCAAGGTTTCCAAGTTCTTCCAAATTATTCATATACCAATTTACAATCTTTAATGCATTATTTTTCTGTTCATCAGTTACATTATTCGTATCCTTGGCATTTGTGGTTATGTCAACAACCTTACTATCATCAATTTCATTTAATGAAACCGTTGCCTGCTGATTTTCAGCTTGCGTTGTTGTTGTCGGGAGCATAGTCTCAAGAACCTCTCCAAGCTGTCTCTCTGTTCCAACACTGGCATCTAAAGTAGCATTTCGAGTAATATTCTCACTTTCTATAGTATCATTAGCATTTGATTTTTTATTTTTCTTTTTAGCTGTATTACCCGTATCAGAAGATTTTTCTTCTGTTCCGTTTGATTGATTCGATACTGTTCCAATGTTTCCCTCACTTGTTCTATTTGACGGCTTAACACTAGCAGTATTTGATGTTGAGCCAGCATTATTGTTGCTTACGCTATTGTATCGATTAACATTTGAAGGAGCAGTTGAAGAAGCTTCTTTCACATTATTTACTCGATTTTTTAACGAAGAAACCTGAGATTTTAAGGTTTTTTCTGAAACAGACAATTTACTATTTGTTTCAGTCAAAGTTTTAATCTTAGCAGAAAGACTTTCATTACTATTCTTCAGCTTCTTATTTTCACTCTGCAAATTCTTATATTTAGATGAAGCCTTCTGGTTATCACTGATCAAATTACTGATTGCATTACCAATTCTTTGAATTTTACCAGATCCGGTATTTGATCCAGTAGAAGATAACATTGAAACATCTGCATTTGTAACCTGATCATAAAGATTATCAATGCCATTTGACAAAGTTTCATTTTCTGCTTTTAACGAAGCGTTTTCCTTAGTAAGTGCGCTATTGCTATTGGTTAATGATGTAATCTGCGTTGCAAGAGATCCAGCTGCATTGTCCTGTGCTGCCTTTGCATATCCTGCATTGTATCCACTTGTATAGCTTGCGGATGATCTGTTTACCTCAGTATCTTTGGTATATCCTTTTCCGGTATTTCCGGTTGTTACCCCGCCGGCCTTTAATTCTGCATTTTCCTTTTCCAGGGATGCAACCTGTGTTTTAAGGTTTACAATCGTCTGGATAATCTGTGCCGAATCTGTGATCCCAAGTGCCTGCATGATCTGGTTCAGCAAATCACTCTTCTCGTCAAGATCACTCTTCATGGTCTTAACCTGGTCAAGCAACTCTGTAAGCTGTTTTACATCACTGTCAGATACCTTTTCTCCGGTAATAGCTTCCTGCAGCTGCTTTGCAATCGCAGATGTATCTCCGGACAGGGAATCAATTGCTGCCAAAACTTCATCAACGGATTTGTTAGATACATCTACTGTATCATCTGCTCCGTAGATCTTCTTGACAATCTTGTTATAATTTTTTGTTACGGTATCATAATCTTTGGTAAGATCTGTCACTTTACTGATAATCTCGTCCATAAGATCACTGTCAGATTTTCCGGCTGTGTCAATGCCAAGCATTGCTGCAAGGGATGCTATTTTTTCATCCAATGCACCCAGTCTTGTATCCAGATCCGAAATGGATGCAAGGATCTCTGCATTGTCAGTTGCATCGGTAAGACCAAGTGCCTTTTTAATGCTGTTTAATACAGATTGGTAACCGGCAATCGTGTTTCTAAGGTTTTCAACTTCTGCATTGAGTGATGTAATCTCCTGCTGTGCCCCTGCCAGTGATGTATTGGCAGTATTCAGTGCTGTCTTCGTGGCTTCAAGTTCTGCCTGTGTGTCAAATAATGTTTTCTGGACATTTGCAAGATCACTTCGTGCAGATGTTAAATCTCCCTGCGCCTTTGCCAATGCTGCATTTGTAGATTCGATCAGTGCATTTGCCGCATCAAGATCGGTCTGTTTCTCTGCAAGTGCTTCCTGTGCTGTAGCAAGATCATTCTCTGTTTTCTGAAGATTTCCGGAAATTGTTGTAATCTGCTGCTGTGCATCGGAAAGGTTTCCTGTTGCAGTGTCAAGGTTTTTATTTGCAGTGTCAAGTGCTTCCTGTGTTTCCTTCAACTTACCCTGGACTGCAGTGATCTGCTCATTCAGTTTCTTAATCGTTGCATTCGCCTGTTCGATTGTGGCTGCCTGCTGTCCATTCTGCTCTTTCAGGGACTCAATAAGTTTATCCTTGGATGCTACCGTCTGCTCCAGATCGGATACCTTCTTATTTAATGCAGCAATTGCGGCCTTAATGGCTTCAACCTTTTCATCATCCGTTTTGCTGTCCAGGTCACCAATATCCAGTGATCCGGCGATTTCATCAAGCGCACTTTCCAATTTTGTCAGCTGGTCTTTCATTGCCTGGAGCTGTGCCGCGATCTTTCGCTGCATTGCGGCTACAGTATCCGTGGACACATTATCAGATTCAACATTTTTTCCTGCTTCATCAAGGGTAACAACATGTACCCCATCGTCAGCGATATAGAACTTAAAAGTATCACCACTTGCAAAGGTTCCGGTATATACCGTTACTTTTTCACCATTAGGAAGAGTAACCTCGGTTGCAGAATTGATATCGTATTCTGCCTCTTCACCGTTTACAAAAACATAGTATTTTGTTACCCCTTCTTTTGTGACTGTATAGGTATAATCGGACTTATTCAGCTTTGTAGCATCGAGCAGCTTTGCATAGCTGTTGATTGTGTCTGTAAGTTTCTTTTCTGTTGCAGTAAGATCTTTTTTCAATGATGCAATCTCAGCATCCTTAGCCTTAATCTGGGCATTCAGGTCATTTACCTGCTGTGTCAGATCTGTGTTATCCGCATTTGCCTTATCTTTATCCTTCTGTAACTGGTCTGCCTTCTCCTTTAAGGCATCGTATTCTTTTGTTTTGGCATCAAGATCTGATGTAAGTTTGGATACATCTTTGTTCAGATCGTCAATCTTGGATATTACGGTATCATAGGATCCGTAGTTTTCCAGGAAATCATCTTCTGCAGAGTATGCCTTTACCGGAACAGCAAGTGCATATGTATATGCCCTCACTTTATCCATGTTGCTACCCTGCTCATGATGTACAAGGACATTTCCATTGCTGTCCTTGTGAAGAACAATAACCGTAAGGTCAATAGTACCGGCTTTGAGATCATCTTCACCTGCGGTTACGGAATCCTTATCGGAAAACCATTTCATAACCTCTTCGGAATTAACTGCATACCAGTCACTTGTACCGCTTATATTTTTCTGGTCAGTCACGCTCTTATTAAGCAGTGTCTGGGCATCTGTTGTACGGAGTACATAGAAATCCTCTGTTGCATACTTATCTTTCTGGGTTGTTCCAAACATTTTGTATACGGAAACCTTGTCCTTTTCCACATTTTTCCCTGTAAGGACAATATTTGTGCTGTATGCTTCAATTCCGGTCTGTGTCTTGGAAACAGACGATGTTACACCTTCATTTTCAGACGGATCGGTTTCTACGCTAATAGTGATGGAATCTGCAGTACCTTTGGCATATTTGTTAATATCAGAATTCGTTTTATAGTTGTCAGCAAGGTATGCTACTTTAGCAATAACCGGATCATTCGTATTATCATACTTATTCTCCCACTTGTTAAGATCGTGGTCTTTACCTACTACCGTAAGTTTTCCTTTGTAACCGAACGGTGATCCACCGGTTACTTTGCTCATTTTGAAAATGGTCTCAGCGTTAAGGACATAAGTTGATCTGTCTACGGTAGAAGAAAGTGTTGCCTGATTTCCTTCTGTTGCTGCTGTTCCGGACCAGTCATAATTAACATAATCAACATCGTCTCCGAAAATTACTCTCTTTAATGCCTTATTTCCGGAAAAGATATTGCTGTATACAGTATCAGTGTTGATTTTAATAAGTTCGAGTCCTGTTGTTCCTGCGAAAGCATAAGAATCGTTCTGGCTGGATTTTCCGAATGATGTACCATGTGGGATGTCAATGCTCGTAATACCGGTATCGTCCTTAAATGCGTAATGTCCGATAATAGCATGGCTGCCACGGATGGCTACATCTTTTAATGTCGGGATTCCTTCAAAAGCACTTTCGAATAATTCCATCGTTTCGCTGTCCGTGTTGATTGCAAGGGATGTGATCTTTGAACCCTTAAATGCACCAACACCAATCTGCTTAACTGTGCTTGGAATCACGATATCAGCAGATGCCTGGTTCCCGGCAAATGCTTCATCATTGACGAACTGGACACTGGCCGGAATGTAAATACTTGTCCATGTGTTGTTTGACTTGCTGCCTGATGTCGGGATAAATGGGATTGTATCCTCATTTTTACGTCCACCACCAATACCAACTACCGGCACCCCACCAATAGATGATGGTACCAGAAGCACTTTACCCTTACTGATAATCTTTTCTACATTATCTTCTGTGTAAAGGAAACGGATGTTACCACTGTCATCATATTTGTAATTCCAGGTAATTCCCGTTGATTTATCTTCATACTTATGGAATCCTTTTCCATCCTCATATCCGTCACGGTCTGTATATCCGTTTGTGCCCGGTTTTACCTTAATCGTGAGTTTTCCGGCATATTCATCATCCTCGGATCCATACGTTTTTCCATCATATGATGTAGTTCCAATTGTCTGTCTTGCGGTAACTGTAAGAGTGATTGTTTTTGCATCCGTGACAGTTCCTGCGGTAAGGACATGTCCTGTTCCTGATACCCCATCTCCTGTTACATCATAATCTGTAATGGTTCCATCATCGTTTCCGGCAGCATCTTTTGCTTTTACGGTAAGGTAATTGCTGAAATCAATCTGGTCCCCGGATGTAATTTCACTTGGATAATTTCCACCTTTCACAACATCAATTTTTCCGGCTGCGTTCGGTGCAAGATTAACCTGTACTGTAGATTTCCAACCGGCATTTCTTGTAGAGATAACTGTAAAGGTTACTTTATCATTGCTGCTTGTTACATTTGTCGGAGCTGTGTAAGTCGTACCACTTATAGTTCCTTTGTCGCATGTTACGGTGTAAGATGCCGTATGTCCATTTGCGGTACCACCTGCATATGTAACGTTGCTGATTACGGAACTAAGATTTACGCTTTGGCCCTCTTTAATAGATTGGATAGATGATTTTGTGGCACTAATTCCAGTTGATTCGGAAAACGCTACGATATTGCTTCCACTTACAGTCACTTTGGATGTGTTTAGATTGAAAGCGGGGGCGACCACACAGTCGTAGTTCTGACCGTAGCTGTTGTAGACGTAGCCATCCGAGTAGACATACCACGCGCCGCCGCCACCGTTGACAGTACCAAGCCACGCACAGTTGTTGGGAGACCCGAACGAACTGTAATTCGTCGCAGCCTCTTTTAATGCCGTCCAATAGTAACCGGAACCAGAGCTGCCATTTGAGGTTGAGCCAGCCTGTGCATTGGAAACAAGATACAATCCAGAATTTCCAGACTGGGCATAACTGATAGTATTATAAAGCGCCTGCGTTTTCGCATCAAACCCGCTTATGTCCTGACCTGTAATATCCTGGTTGTAATATGAATTTGCATTTCCACCAAACTTTGCCATGGCATACCCTGGCCAATACCCATGGGTTACACCGGTGGACTGCAATGCAATAGTATTATTGCCAAGATCCTGTGCAGCAATCCAGGTATATCCACCAAAGCTGTACCTGGATCCAATCGTAATATTTGCCTTTGCAGTATAATTGTCAGATCCCATTGTGGAACTTGTACCGGCAGCATATGCCGTATTCCCGGAATCAAAGTAATAAGTATCTGTCGCGATCACAAGGGCTAAAACCATGTTAACCACAAGCAACAGCGACAACACCCTCGAAAGCTTATCTTTCAGTTTTACTTTCATAATGTTTTCCTCCTTTGTTTTTTCCCTTCTGTTTCACAGACTGGAAAGGATATTGATGTTTCATATATCTGATCAGTTTACTGCTGTCAGAAGCAGTTCCATGGGACAGGTATTTAAACATCCCGTCCCTGATTGTATTTGCCTTAGCAAGCGACATCTTACCGGTTTTTACGCTTTCGGATATTGCTTTCAGGCGATTTTCCATTTCTTTTTTCTTTGAGTTTTTTATACGGACATGTATCGTGCTGTCATGGTCAATGGTGTAGCGCCACCCGCAGAATGTAAACCCGCGCGATATGGGGGCATAATAAGTTTTCCTTGGATGCAGCCGGATACCAAGTTCGTTCTTTATTAAAAACTGTTCCGTATCTTCCCGGCATTTCCGGCACTGTTCTATACTTTGGAAAAATGCCAGCCCGTCATCCATATAGGAAATGTTAAATACACAGCCCGGGGTATCCTGTATCTGCCAGTTAAGCGCATCCAGTAAAATAATGCCGGTCCACTGGCTCGGCAGTGTTCCTTTCGGATATCCGTAGCCATCCGGATTCTCCGGATGTTCCAGCGCCGCATATCCATCCCTGATGCAGAAACTGTCTACAATCTTTTCATAGATCGCATATCCTTCTTCCCCTATCTGTTTCATTATCTTCTTTGCCGCTTTGTGGGATATGTTATCGAAATATCCCTCAATGTCATACTGGAATACATACCATTGGTCACCGTACATGTAATACATCTCTTCCATGGCAGCCTTTACATAATCCATGGCAAGGAATGGTCCCTTGCCTGACTGGCATGCCATGTTGTATTTATGCAGTTTTGGTCTGAATACCGGCTGTATGTATTTTTCAACAAACCATTGTTCAACTATACGATCCTGATAGAACGGGGCATTTATCACCCGGTTCGGATGATAAACATTAAATGGGAAATACCCATTTACCTTCCACTCCCCTTTGGCAATGTTATGGGCTGCCCAGGCAAGCTGACTTGCGCTCTCCCGTTCAAATCGGAATGCCTCCAAAGTAAGATGCTTGGTTTTAAGACGGTTTTTATACAGTTCATACAACTCAAAGTACAATTTTTTTTCTTTTGAAATTTCTTCCATTGATAATCCCCTTGCGGAGCTTTTTATCCGCTTTTACAGCGGAACCGGAACATGGAAACCTTTCTTTTTACCAGTATTCCGTAAAATACTGTTTAAAACAAAGCGGGGGCGACCACATAGTCGTTGTTCTGATCGTTGTTGTTGTAGACGTTGCCATTCGAGTTGACATACCACGCGTTGTTGCCACCGTTGACAGTACCAAGCCACGCATAGTTGTTGGGAGACCCGAACGAACTGTTCGAACCATGTTCCGCAATATTTTATTGTTTCGTTGTACCACATAGATAGGAAATCATTGCCTGCGAGAAAAATTCTTTATCAGATTCCACAACCTTACGGTTTACCTCTTTCTGGACTTTTTTCTTTTCAGCAACGACAGCATCCGGCACGGGACTTTTCCCGTTTAATACCGGTACTGCTTTTCCTGTCTTTTGGCCGATCTCTTTTAACACCTCCCCTAACACAGAATCGTCCTTATGGAATTTTTCCTGTATGGATAAAAGACGTTTCATAAGGCGGTCATATTCATGTACCAGTGCCCTGTAACCGTCATGTTCTATCCGGTACCGCGATTTACTTTGTTCCAGAGCAATTGCAGTTTTTTCCGTTTTTACCGACTTATGGTAATCATTAACGAGTTCATATGTCTTTTTTGCCTGATATAATTTCCATGCCTGTGCATTCAGCCGTTTTTCGCACATGGACAAAGCAGTTTTTTCATCCCTCTCCATCCAGTTGTGCAAAGGCTGTTGCAGGCTTTCAATTGATAGTTCAATCTGTGCCTCCCTGTTTATCCCTATGTTAAGCAGCTTGCCAACAACTGGTAACAGGTCCTTAATATCCTCCAGAAAATCGTCTGCCTGTTCCTGCATCTCTATGCGTTTTTCACATCCTGCCGGCTGGTCATTGGCCTTTCTTACCATATGGATAACATCTTCGCTTTTCTTCCGGATATCCTGGCAGATTGTAAAACGGTAGCTTTTATCTGCTTTCCCCTGCATTTCCACAATATCAGTACACAGTTTCTGCGCCAGTTTGATAACCCGGAAATCCCTGTTCTTAGCCATCACGCAGTCCTTTTTCAAGAATCTGCGTAATAATCGCATCAAACGATGTCTGCCATTTTTCCTGTGATATTGCTTTTAATTTATCTGCAAGATCTTCCGGACACCGGAACGTCACCGGCACAAGCACAACCGGTTTCTGGTCATGTTTTGTTTCAAAACATTCTTCGCCATCCGCTGTGTTTTCATTCCTGGCAGTCTTTGGAACCGGTGGTGGGATATTCGCATCTTTTAAGTATTCATTAAGAACAACCCCTTTTGAATACTCATGTATGATCTCGTCTTTCCTATAAACCAGATAATTTACCCTCTTCTCTTCAAAAAGTTTCATGATTTTATCCAGAGACCCGAATGGAAAACCACATTCCACCTCACCAGTTTTCGTTTTCCGGAGCTTATATCCTGTCATACTGGCAAGAGCCTCTGCTGATTTTCCCTCTGCGTGGTAAAAACCACCCTGCAATACAAAAACCGCTGATTCCGGATACTTTTCACTTAATTCTTTTGTTTTACCCATCATCTTCCTCCTTTCTTTACTTTATGAAACTGATTTATTTCTTCCTCACATGTCCTCCTTTGCATAATCGAAAGAACACACTCTGCAAATTTACTCCCATCAATTTCGATACTGACTTTATCTTTTACCCATGTTCCATTTTTACCATTAATGCCATTCATTACCTTAATGCCTTTGGCCGGAGGATCCCACGAATGTAGATTTTTAGAATAATCATCAAGTAAAAAATCATTTTGTTCAATTCCTCCTTGTTCTCTTTCTAAAAACTCTTTTTTACTCTCTCCACATTTTGGATAAAGTCGGTGGACAGCATCGACTTCTGGCAGATATTTATCTAACCATGCATTCTTTTCTGGAATTGCATAGGGACTGTCAGATAATACTGCGGAAAGTATAAACACTTCGACTTCAGGATGATTTTTTATAATAAAACGTATTCCATCAATTACATTTATTTGTGGCCGAAGATTTAAGAAATAATCCTTTTCATAAAGTTTTTCCAAAGTGTCCACTGACTGAAATACCGCCAAAGTACCATCCATATCGACAAAAAGGCGGTGTACTTTGTCATCCATTGCATCACCCCCAGACAAATCTGCTCATTTTATATAAGGATAAATCAATTTCGTTTATAAATTGTTAGGGAAAAACCATATAAAACGAAAAATTGTTTGCTTAAAATAAAATATAACTAATAAAAAAGCTATTCCATAAAGACAAAATAAAACAGCCATAATTCCAGTTAATGAAAAAATGACTGTCTTAATTCTCCCATTACAGGAGCAGCTATAAAGTTATTCTTCACTAATACCCCCATCCCACTCAGCAGTTTTCTTTTCTGCTTCAATCAGCCAGGACCGGTTATGCAGATCTGCCCCATATATAGCAAAGGCTTCCCTGATGATATTCGGGTAAAGCAAAGAAAGTGCCTTTTCAGAATTAAGATCCGGGGGAATATCTGATGACGCAACACGTTGCATGCTGATTTTCTCAGCATTTATCTGCGATTTTTCAAATATACTTTTGAATATCCAGCACAAACATCAAGTAAATAATTTGTACTTGCCAAATCCATTCCTTTTGTAATTTCATCAAATCTCTGTCCATTTGTTTTACGTTTGTTTTGATCATAAGGGAACAATTCAACAGGGCTTATTTTCAATGCTGCAGCAATTTTTATCATAGATTTTAATCCAATATATCCTTTACAATTAAAAATTTTAGTAAGCTGACTATAATTAACATCCGATAATTCAGATAATCCTCTAATCGTAAGTCCTTGACGTTCCATTTCAGATAATATATTTTGAGCAATTCCAACCAATACATTGTCCATTAATTCCTCATTATAAATTGGTGTATCAATCAAATCGGGCGTAAAAAATTTATTATTTACAGATGTATAATTTCTTCTTTTCTTCTTTACTGGTTTAGGGAAATCATTACTAGACGAGTTTATTTCAGTTAAATTATTCTTGCTATCCATGTCTTCTACTCCTTATACGCTACAGTAATATTACCAAGTAATATTACTGTAGCATGATTTTATGTGTTTGTCAAAGATTTTGCAAAAAGCAAATACAAAAATAATAATTTATGAAATAAATGCAATAAATTCAAAAGGTTGACAATGCTAAAAGCACTCTCAACCTTTTCATACCTACAAAGCAATTCTTCTGTGGTTATCATTACAAACGTTAGATTCACTAACATTCTCAACAATATTTTCTTCCTTATCTGTTTTCTCCAGCAGTAAGCAATTCAACTCAGCCTGCCTTGCAAGCAATTTTTTTAATTTCTCCTCTTTTGAAAATGGTTTTTCAAATTCTTTCTTCGTAGATACAATGGATGCCTCAATCTCATCCAATTTATTTTGATATTCAATCAATTTATCATCCAACTTTTTTACAGCATTTTGAATTCTGGTAATATTTCCAATATCTGTTCCACCCATTGTATCAATTGTATATTCCAAATTTCCAGTTAATATAATGTTAAATGCTATATCAGAATCAAAAAATACCTTCGTTTTCTTCACTCCAACAGTAAATCCCGCATATGTTGCAAAATCAACTTTAGGATCATGAACCGTAATTTTATCAAACATTGCTTGTATCATTTCACCAGCCTTACGTCTTTCCGTAATTTCGATTCCATTAAAATTCATGCTAAATGGAAATGACTCCGTATTATCGTCACTTCTCAAATTCTCAATATTCAAATTAGCATATAAATCAGACTGATTTCGAAGATCAATATCCTTTTTTAATTTATCAATAAGAATGATGACATTATCACGTTTCTCAGGTAGACTTTTCTGTAAATCCATTTCCAACTTATATTTGTTACTGTTAAAACTACGCTTCAATAATTGTAACTTGCTGACATCAGCATCAACATCCATTTTTTCTTTTATAAGAGGATTTCCTGATGCAACAGCTTTCATCTCGGCATAATTCATAACTGCTTCGTCCACATCAGCACAAGATCTTGCCACCTCACCTCCGGTCATTACCTGGCTTATGAACTTCTGCTTATTTTCAATAATGGACCAATTATATGCATCAAATGTTCCTTTTGTAACATATCGGAAAATGCGAACTACTTTATTCATATTTCCCTGACGTAATATACGTCCTTCACGTTGCTCTACTTCGGAAGGTTTCCACGGAACATCAATTTCGTGCAAAGCAACAAGTCTAGTCTGAATATTAGTTCCTGTACCAAGTTTTTCTGTGGATCCAAAAATGATGCGTTTTGCCCCACTACAAACATCCTGGAACATATCCTGTCGCTCCTTATCATTTTTTGCATCATGAACAAAACAAATTTCATAATCTGGAACACCTTTTTGTATCAATTCATTTTTTATAAACTGATACACATTAAAAGATTTATTTCCATTTGGAACACCAATATCAGAGAACACCACTTGTGTTCCACGGTTTTCTTTTGTTTTATTCCATATTTCAAACACTTTTTCTGCACATTTATAAAGCTTTCCATTTGTATCCGGATCAGCCGTTGGATCAAGCATCCGAACATCTGTAGACACAAGTTTTGCATCATGACATATTTTAAGCATATTATCTACCGACGGATCTACTGAACCGTTACGAATTTTCTCTGCACGCTGGACAAAAGAATCCACATAATCCTTTACCGTATCATTTGGCTCGGACTCAATAATATCAAACTTATTATTTTCTAATTCAGGAATATCAAGATACGGAAGATCCTCTAGCATTTTCACATCTGCGAACATTCGGAACATCGTAACAAGCTCTGGAAGATTTGTAAATTTTCCAAATCTGGTTTTTTCTCTATATCCCTTACCTTCTGGAGATAATTCCATAGAGGTAACTATCTCCCCAAAATTTGCTGCCCAGGCATCAAAGTGATATATGCCCTTTTCCTTTAAAAGATCAGGTTGCAAGTATTTCTGCATCAAATACATTTCACACATTGTATTTGATATTGGTGTACCAGTAGCAAACACAACATTTCTTCCTGGACTTAACTCATTGATATACTGTATCTTTTGAAACAGATCAAACGCTTTATTGCTTCCATTCGGATTAATTCCAGCTACACGACCGATTTTAGTTGTGAAACTCAAATTTTTGTAATTATGCGCTTCATCAATCATAAGTGCATCTACACCAAGTTCCTCAAAACAGATCACATCATCCTTATAATCAGTGTTCGAAAGCATTTCCAACTTATTACGCAACTGTTTTTCATAGGACTGCATCTGTTTTATTGACCAATTCTGATTATTATCATACTTGATACTCGAAACAAAATTCGTTACTTCACTAATTTCGTGTTCAATATTGTCTCTAAGACGCTCTCTAGAAATTGGAATTTTTTCAAATTGACTATGACCTATAATGACAGCATCGTAATCACCCGTAGAAATTTTGCTGATAAACCTCAAACGATTACTTTTTTCAAAATCCTTTTTCGTAGTCAACAAAATATTCGCAGCTGGATATAACTGCATAAATTCCGCAGCCATCTGTCCCGTCAAATGATTTGGAACAACTATCATAGGTTTATGTGCCAATCCAAGTCTTTTTAATTCCATTGCTGCAGCTGCCATTTCAAAAGATTTTCCAGCGCCGACTCTGTGCGCAAGCAGCGTATTACCGCCTCTTATGATTCTTGCAACCGCATTCTTTTGGTGTGGCCGGAGCTGTATATTCGGATTCATTCCAGGAAAAGTAAGATAACTTCCATCATATTCTCTCAAACGAATATTATTAAATCGGTCATTATATATACGAACATATTTTTCTCTTCTTGAAAGATCAGAAAACAACCAATCCTTAAATTCTTCTTTAATCAGCTCCGCTTTTGCTCTGGCAAGCATTGTTGCCTGTTGATTTATAACATATGTATGCCCATTTTCAGTATCAACACGATCTCTTACTGTTATCTGCCGCATATTCAAAAGATTTTCATATATATCAAGAGCACTCATCCGATCTGTACCAAAAGAAGTTGTATTTTCAGGGGATGTACAGCTTGACTTTGCCTGAATAAAATATGTATTAATAACAGAATTATACTCCAAATATATATCTCGTTGTCTCCATACTGCTATACCAAATTTATCGTACATAAATTGTTGGTAATCCTCTGTGTTAATCCAATTTACTCCAATCTTGACATCAATTTCAGATGCATCCAAATCTTTTGGAATAACATTTTCTAGTGCTACATTTTTTTCAAACTTCTTGTCATTTGTTGCTGCAATTTTCGCAGCTAATAATTTTGCACGTACATCTCCAGATAAATATTCTTCCTTTATTACATATCCAATATATATATTATTGGAATCCGTCTTATTGGGATCTAAATATATTTCATCCTTCAATTCCTCCAATAGTTTATCGAGCGAAACAGGATATAAACGCAATATATTTTCCATATTAACATAACCATAATCAGCTACGGTAATGTTTAGTGCTTCTAAAGCATTTTCAGCCGACTCTTTCTTTTTTTGCGGATGAATGGTACGTTCCGTAAAAATCTTTGCTTTTACATATTTATCATCCTTTTTTTCTTCTAAGGCGCACAATAATGGATATTCCACATCGTCACAGAAACATTTTTTTGCATCTTTATCATTAACATATCCGTATTTATTCACGAAATCATCATACAGCCGATTTAATTCTTGTTGAGCTCCTTTTAACTCATCATCACCACCTTCTAAAAGCTGAATATCAATAACATTATGTAATACTGTCCTAATTTCACACAGAGCCGTAACTATTTTTTGTTGTTTTTGCGGCATCTCCTGCAAAATCATTTCAGAATTTTCACGCATATACAAAGCGCCATTCATTACTACATATGTAAAGTTTTTAACATTTGGATCAGCTGCTACAACATTTTGAAATTTTTCAACCACTTCAACCGCTTTTTCTTTAACCGGTTTCTTATAAATATTTTGTGGCAATTTTTCTACAGCACGATTCAGATCTGTTTCAAGATCACTATCCACATCTGGTACAAGATATGTTACAAGATGATCTGCACCATATCTCTTTGAATCTGCTTTCATATGTCCAAGCATCATATCAGGATTTGAGACAAAATAACTATTCAAAGGAATATTGTCTCTGTTAAGTTCTACAGATTCAAATTCCTGTTGCTCAATCGCAGGAGATAATTTCTTTTTCAAAAAAATAATATCGCTGGTAGCTTGTGTATTCGCAGAATCTGCAAAAGTTGTATTTGGCAATCTGATAGCACCAAGAAAATCTGCTCTTTCTGAAATATATTTTCTAACATAACCATTTTTCTTATCCAATGTGCCTTTTGAAGTAATAAAGCAAATAAGTCCTCCTGGCGCACACAGATCTAATGCCTTAGCAAAAAAATAATCATGTATCAAGAAATTTTCTTTATTAAATTTTTTATCGTTTACCTTATACTCTCCAAATGGCACATTACCAATAATACAATCATAAAAGTCCGAAGCTAAATGCGCATTTTCAATTCCTGAAATTTGAATATTACAATTAGGATGAAGAAGCTTGGCAATCCGGCCAGATACAGAATCTATCTCAACGCCATACAAATTGCTACAGTTTCTCATTTCGGAAGGCATTGCATTATAAAAATTACCAATCCCCATTGAGGGTTCCAATATATCTCCGCCTGTAAATCCAAAGCGATCCAAGGCTTTATAAATTGCTTCGATAACCACTTTAGGTGTATAAAATGCATCCGTAACTGTAGACAGAGCAGCCTTATACTCAGATTCTGTTAAAAGATTTTTTAGTGAATCATAATTAGGCTGTTGCGAACTATCAAACCATTCAGGAAGTCCGCCCCACCCCACATAATGGCTTAATATAGTTTGTTCTTCTTTAGTTGCAGCACGTTGTTCCGTTTCCACTCTTTTTAAAACCTGAATTGCATCGATATTTGCCATGCCTCTTTTAGTACTATTACCAATCGTCGGTGTCCAATCATCTCCATATATAAACTCTGTTCCTTCCGCTTCTCCGTTTACATTTTTTTGCTCCAATTTCTTGATATTATTCTGAATACGCATTTTCATGGATTCATTCACAATATCATCATAGCCGACAACATTTATCTCGTTAGCATGATTATCAATATATTCATGTATAAGTTTTTCATTTACAAAAAATCTGTTTCTTTCCGGATATGGGATCAAAACTCCCTCTGGATCAAGTGTTACCAGACGGAACCTAACTCCACGTCGCTCAGCTGAATACTTATATGTAACAAACCCAATTGAAGGTTCTGAGTAATCTTCACTAGATTCTATTGCTACAGTGACTTTTCCAGATAGATCCATCGCTGAACCTTCTGCGCCAATTTGGCGCAAATCATCTTTTTGAGTTTGTTGGTCTAAATCTTTATCATCCGGAACGATCTCCGTTATATCAGAAGGTATCTCATTTTTCGTATCTAGAGGTTCTGCCATGTTTTCCCTAACATCACCAACTTTTTTTCTTTCTGCCTGACGTTCATTAAATATGGAAACGCAAATGTTTGTAAATTCTTCAAATGAAAGTTCGAGATTGTTATTTCTATAATACCATCCTTCGGAATCTATATAATTATTTGGGAAACAATAACATTCCACCACATCAGAAGAAAATCGTGTGTTTTTACTGTACGAAACACCGATCTGAACATAATCATATCCTTTCAGATGATATGTTTTATCCTTATTCTCTTTGAAAAAATGGTATACAAAATTTTCTTTTTCATTTTGCGTATAATCATTTGATAACAGCACCTTCTTTAATTCATCCTGTATGTTTAACAAGCGTGAATTATTTAAAAGTTCGCTTACCACTGCATAGGCAAACTCCTGTTGTTGGTTATCTGATAATATTGGATACGATGGATAATTGCTATTTTCCTCACGGGGCAATTTCTCCTCGGCCCTTTTTAATTCTTCCTGAAATGCATTATATGCGGCATTACGCTCCTCCTTGTCCTGTTTCCACTGCGGATATGCTTCTTTTTCTCCATCTAAAAACAATTCATCCGCTTTAATATAATTACAAATACGTCTTGCAATTTCTTTATATGAAAACGTTCGTTCCAAAGGAATTTGATTTCTTATATCAATTTTAATTGTATATCCTTTACTCGGCGCATGATCAGTTCCAAATCCAGAATATCCATATCCTCCAATTCCAAATCTATTTTTTAAATACTCTACTACAGAGGACATGTCCTTTCCCATTTCAGACGTGTCAAATAATTCTCGTCTGAAAAGAACATCAGATTCTGTGATTCCTTTTAAGTGAATAGCCTGGTCAATTGCATCGTTTGGAATAAATGTTGGAACCAATTTGTCAATATGACCTGGAAGCGGAAACTTATATCTGCCATTTAGGTACGCTTCAAGATGATCAACACGGTCCGATTTGCAGGCATATTTCCAATGACAATCGATTTTACCATTTTCATATTCATTCCAGAGTTGCTTTGCATGATTTAAAAGAATTGTCCCACTTTCATGATTCTTTATAACCTGTCGCACAGTCTCCATAATGTCGGGAAAAATATACCCATTTTTATCAAATGGTTCCGGCAGCCTTTCTTTAGGAACATCAAAAGCATCTTGAAAATAATATATAATATCCGTTACCACCTCTTCCTCATCCACTTGAGCTGCTATTATTTCTTCTTCTGCATCAAGGAAATGGTTACTTTCTACCATATCATAGATATGCTCTTCGACATCACTCCATGAAATAATTTCTGTCGGATGTTGTCTGCATTCATCCCCATAAGCCAAGAGCATTCCCTGCTCTTTATCATAGTAAACACTGATCCGCTTACCATCTACTAAAAAACCGAGAGCTGCTCCACCATATGCTTGTTTTATCTTTTCAATAGCTGCATTGATTTCTTCAATTTCCCATTCACCTATATTCCACCGCGTACTATAATAATTAAATACCTCGTATATTGCATGGTGATTATATCCAGCCGGTCCTGATTGTAAAATTAAATCAATAACTTCATTCGAAAATCGTCCTTTCGGACTAAACAACTTCTTTTTTGTAGACTGTGACAAATCAATATTTCCAGCGGCTTCATTATCCTCTGATTTACTGATTAAATATGTAAATAGATCTATTTGTCCTGATTCATTCGCGGAAATCCGTTTATCACTTTCTAAATTATCAGTGGTTTGTAAAGAATTTCCTTGCTTATTACTTCCATAATCTGCTCCCTGATTCTCTGTTCCTCCAACACTCTCTCTGGGAAACTCATTGTCTGAACCTTCATCTTTTTCTGAAGATTTTTCTGCATCGTATCGTACTGCTCCATTGCCTGCGCTATCCTCTGATCCAAGAGGATCTCCAACTTCCCGTTGCACACCATAAGAGGCATCAGTTCTGGATAGCTTTCCATCAGATAATTGACTATCATTCTCGCCCAGGAATTTTTCTTGCTCAGAATCTGATCCAGATCTCCATATACTGGTGTTTGTTCCAGTCCCAGATACTTCAGAGCTTCCTTTTCTGTCATATTCTGCATTTTCTGTATTTCCGGATCCATTTTGATCTGTTGATCTGCCTGATTCTGCACTGGCTCCTCTAATTCCAGTATGTTCATCTTGTATTCCTCTTTGTTCATCTCTTATTCTCCTCTTCTCATTAATTACAAAATCTCTGATATATTGTAGTTCTTCTGCAGATACACGTTGAACCGCTTTCAAGCATTTCATAAAAAGCATATCATTTAAATTACCATCAGTGTCGATAAAATAATTTTCAAACGTAACTGCAGATTCCTTTTTCACTTCATATCCAACATCACAACGCTGCAGAACTATTTTAGTACAACAATCTGCAATAAATTTATGCAATGCCCATCTTTTATCTAATTGTTGATCATCAAACCATAAATCTTTGTCCTCATTCAAAGCATAATTAATTGTTTTTTCATAAAGTAAATTATACAAATACTCTATGTTATCTTCAGTTCCTGGTTGGATATTCCGATAGCTTTGCATCAGATTATCCATAATATCATCGGTCATGCTCCATAGATGAATTTCTCTTCCCTTAGTGTCTGTAATATCAAAAACAAATTCTGAAAATTTTGCAAACGTTCCCGAAATATCATACGGAAAGACAGCAATTCCCGTGTTTTGCAATGGATACCTTCCAGATTTTTTCCAACCATCAAAACCAGTAATTAAAGTTGCATCCGGTCTTTGATTGTATACTGCAAAAATATTTTCAACAGACATCTGATAAATATTTCCATTTCCACAAAATGAAAGTATTTTTTGGAATCTATTAAAATCATTCATCTGTATAACAGACTCATATACTCGCTTTTCAAGCTGATCAACTCTCATTTATTATTCCTCCGTTCTTATGTGGCATATCAAGGAAAGAAAAAGCTACCTTTTTACTCGACTTATCAATTACAAGACGTGCTGAAAACAACTTTCTCTTTTTCGGATTAAAAAATCCATGAATAACGTCTGTACGGCCATATACCAAAAGTTTCTTTATCTGCTCATCCGGAATTTCAACAGAAGAAACCGTAGTATAAACGCGAAAGCCACATTTACAGTAATAATTATTTTTACCCTTATAGAGAATCTTTTGGCAGATTGGGCATGAATAATCAGATTTTTCAGCAATATCTTCTTTATCCGGAAATTCAAAGCAAATATTCTGGCTTCCCTCATTCCATTTTAGATAGGCTGAAAAATTCGCTTTTCCTTTTTCTTTAGGCTTAAAACCGGAAATAAGATCTGTCTTACCATTCTTTACCAGTTTTTCTATCTGTACATCATCAATCATAACACCCGCTATTCGCCCAATGAAAAACTGGCATCCTTCTGTTCTGGAAACTCTGCCAGAACAAAAATAACCATATTTGCCTTTTTTGATCTCTTTTCCACATACCGGACATTTCAGGTTCATATTTACAGGCTCATTATTGTCAAACTTTAATGAGATACGATTTTGAGCCTTATCCCAATACAATCTGGCCTCAAACTTTTTCTTATCGCTATTCTTAAAACTGATCAATTCCGTTTCCATTCCGTTCAATACTGCCTCAAGTTCTTTTTTCCTAATCGTATGTCCCATAATTTGTCCTGCAAAAAAACTACAATCATTTTCGGTACGTTCATTAAGGCTCTTAAAATTCTCACATTTAAAACCGTAACTTGTTTCAAGTATTTTCCCATGACAAATAGGACAAAAGAGTTCTGTCTGCATATCTCCTACTTCTGGAAACTTAAATTTAATATTATTTTCTGAGTCCAGATACAAAAAAGCATCAAATTTTGTTCCAGCAGAATTTTTGAAGCCCTTGATAAGATCTGTTTTCCCTTCTACTAAGAGTTTTTCTACATTTTTATCCCCTATTGCCTTTCCAGCGATCTTTCCAAGCCAAAAACTGCACCCATGTTCACGATCAATATAGTTTTCACATTTATATAAATTTCCTTGTTTTAAAATTTTCCCTTTACATTTTGGGCAGTGAAAATCTGTACTATCCCATGGCATACTGGTCAGCTCGAATTCAATTTTGTTACTTGATCTGTTAAAAATCAAATAAGCTGCGAATGGTTTATTTTTTTGTGACACAAAATCATAAAACGGGCCTGTCTTTCCTTTCATCAACATAGCTGCCAGTTCATTTGTAAGAAGCCTGTGCCCCAAAATATCTCCACTTACAGCAAATGTACAACCTTCTTTCTTATTGATATTGTTCTTACATTTAAACCCCCATTCCATTGTTTCAACTTCACCTCCACATAGTGGACATTTCAGTTTTGTGTTCCAGGAATCGAATTCTTTATATTTGGTTCGAATACTATTTGTTGCGTATTTAGAAATTTTTTTTCGAACTTCCGCTTTATTATTAACCCCATCATTTTTTATCTTATTACATGTTTCACGAACAAACTGATTAAATTCCTGTTCGAACACTTTCTTATCTTTATTTCCATTAGAAATTTCAGCCAACTGTTTTTCCCACTTGGCTGTTATTTCCGGGGACAAAAGTTCTGGGACTTCCATATTAACCACTTCATAGACCATATTACCAAGATTAGTAGGTGTAAGTATCTGCTTTGCATCATTCAAGTTAATATAGTTTAGCTTAATCAACTTACTAATTATTTCTGCACGGGTTGCAGATGTTCCAATTCCATTTGATTTAATTTGTTCTCTGAGTTCATCATCTTCTATTAATTGTCCGGCATTTTCCATTGCAATAACCATAGATCCAGAAGTATATCGTTTAGGTGGTGCCGTCATACCTTTTTTTATTTCATACGAACTTTGATATAATTGCCCTTTTTGCATGGTTTTTATATTGTCATCACCTGCATCATTCATGTATTCACCTGGTACTCCGGCTATATCATAAAAACCTGTTTTTACAAGAAATTTTTTCGACCCCCAAAATGACTCTTTATTTGCTTTTGCATTAAATTTTATTACTTCAAACTCTGCTGGAGGATAAAATGCTGCAAGGAATCTTCGGACGATCATTTCATACACTTTACTTTCTTTTTCTGTCAAATCTTTTACGGATTTTCCAGTTGGAATAATTGCATAATGATCCGTTATTTTGCTATCATCTACATACTTTCCTTTTAGTGTATAATGTTTATTTTCAATATTCAAAACATAATCCTTATATTTTTCATCAGTCTTTAAGCCTGATAAATTTATATATATCTCCTTAACGACAGCTGATGATAAAACTCGTGCATCCGTTCTTGGATAAGTTGTAACCTTTTTTTCATACAAACTTTGTGCAATAGATAATGTTTCAATAGGTGATATATGTAATAATTTGGAACATTCATTCTGAAGTTCTGCCAGATTAAACAATAATGGTGCATTTTTCTTTTCAATATTTTTTTCAACAGATGTAATTACAATTTCACGATTAAGTGATTGAATAAGATTTTTTGCATCCGCTTCCTCATTAAAGCCAAATTCTGAATACAGTTTGGGAGATTGAAAATAACTGCTTTCTTCCGTCACTCTCCATTCACAAGCAACAGATGCACCATTTGTTTCAATATTTCCCTTTATTCTATAAAAGTTTCGTACATGGAAATTGACAATCTCGCGTTCTCTCTTGACAATCATGCCCAATACGCACGTCATAACTCTACCAACAGATATAGGGACCTTATGTTTCTGCCCTGATCCAGTATTAAGCATTGGTGCATATAATATAGAAAGAAGTCGTGAAAAATTTATTCCAATCAAATAATCCGCAATTCCTCTCATGTATCCAGCATCTGACATATTTTTATACTCCACAAGTTCCTTTGCTTGTGAAATACCATTTAAAATTTCTTCTTCTGTTTGTGAGTTGATCCATACAACTTTTTCCTGTGCCTGTGCATTATGCCCTGCAAGCATTCTTATGAGCATTTGAATATATAATCCCTCTCTACCAGAATCACCGGCATAATAAATGGCGGTCACATCCGGACGGTTATACAATTTTTTTACAATTTCAAATTGTTTCCTTGTTTCAGCAATTGTTTCATACTTATATTTGTCCGGAATAAATGGTAAAGTTTCTAATTTCCATTCTTTTAACTCTTCCCTATATTTTTCTGGATATGATAATGTAACTAAATGACCTACCGCCCAGGTTACTATCCATAAATCATTTTCCATGTATCCTTGGTTTGTTTTCCCTGAAACACCAAGAACTTTAGCATATTCCTGTGCGACTGAATTTTTTTCAGCAATTATTATCTTTTTCATTTTTTCACCTCAAAATAGAAAAGCTGATGCTACTAAAAGCAACATCAGCCTATAATTATTCAGCTATCTAGATATATGTGAACGTACACTCTGACTCGCATTTAGTTCTTCCTGCCTCTTCAACTCTTGATCTGCACGATAAATTTCATGTCTATCGCAATCATACTTATAAACATGATCTGACAGTTTATCCTTTGGTGCAATTTCACACTGATTTACATCAGTAACCATATTTTCAAGTTCTTCCACTTGCAGATCACCAGTGTTCCTTACGCAGATCATTTCATGAATTGATGATGGTAACAAATAGAAATCTTCACCCAATTGTGCTTTGACATGATCCATAAATTGATCATCCATAAAAACTGCAGCACCATTAATTCCCCTACGATTAGAAATAATATACATTTTATCTCTTTCCATATCTCCAAAAGCATTTTTCATATTAACAGGAATAACATCTGCCATATCTCTTAAGCACGGATGAAATCCTTCCGGACTCACATTTTCCAGATTATTTTTTACTAAGTGTGCCAATACATCGGCTCTCACTCCCCATTTTTCAGCCATGGCATGGCTAATAGGAATTGTAGCACAATCTGTTGCATTACTGTATTCATCAAGATATACTGAATAAATAACTGCTAAATCAGCAGCCGGGGTATATATCAGGTTTTCAAGCATTTTTTCATTTCCATCAACACAAACCACTTTTGGAACTATCAAATTTTTTACTTTTTCAAAATCAGACAGCCATCCTGTTTCAAAAGACTGATTGGGCATATTCTCTTCAATAAGATGAGCAATATGTCTTGTAATTTCTAATACCTGATTTTCTGTTAAATTACTTTCATAGTAATTATTCAAATAAATTACCGGTGCAATATTTATATCTTGGTAACTTACAATAAGTCCATCAAGATCAGCACCATTTTTGCAGATCTGTTTTAAAGTGATATCTTTAATCCGGTTTTCTGAAGTAAAGAATCGAGAAATATTCTCTTTCACCAAAAGCTTAAATTCATCATAATTCATAATTTTTTTTCTCCTTCTCTTCTTCAGATTCTTTTTTCCCCATAATAACATTTGCATATGCTGAGAATACTGCGCCTTTATTCTCTGATGTCTCCTTAGAGATCTGATAACCGTTGCACTCATACTCCATTTTAGCGTCCTCCATTCACTTTTCTATTTTGTAGATTTTTCTCTGTATCAAACTCAACTGAATATGTATCTCCACCATATTCTTCCACTGTTTTATGCACCGAATCATAAACCACGAGATTATCACATAAACGATTCTCTTTTTCTAAAACCTTCGCCACTTCCTTTGAAATTGCCGCCAGCTCATCCTCCGAAATTCCATTATCAATCGGCATACAATAAACGTAATTAACACTAATCGGTAAGATAAAAAGTTTCTCTGTATCAAAGGAATGTGCTGTCTGATCTAAGGAATCCGGATAAAACATTGCTGATGCCCCATTAAAATAAGTCTCATTGGACATTACATATATTTTTGAAATATCAAAACAATCTTCCAAAAATATATGAACTTCATCCGAATTCATATATTCAGTTATCGGCTCAACACTAACAGGGAATTCTTTGGCTGAGTTTTTCGCAGCAAGTTGAAACATTTCTTCTTTGGAAATATTCCAACTATTTAACATGTCATTTGTAACGTTAAGGCACGTAGTAAAATGTCCCGTCAAATTCTTATCCCCGATGCACAACTGTGGAAGAATAGCAAAACTGCCTTTACGAATAAAAGGAAAATTAAAAATTCGATCTGCGCTTTCTTCGTAATTGATCACCTCAATAATCAACCTCTCTGCCAAATCATTTGTTGTCATTTCTGATATTTTCATATAATGCATCCTCTCCTATCTTCGACTATGTCTATGATTTACACTTTGTTCCATATTTTCAATCACTTGATTTTCTATAGCATTCTCGGCTTCTTCATCCTCAAGAGAATGGTCTGCATCAGAATGGTTTTCTCTATATTTTTTCTTTGACTCATCAAATAAATTGATAACTTCTTCAGAAGAATACTTCTTTGATACTGTATCATAGCCACCATTTCCGTTATCAAAAGACCGCTTTGCAATGTGAGTATATACTTGTCCATCCGGTCCGTTTTTGAATAATGTTAACCGAGCCCTATTAGTTTCAGAATTAATTGAAACTCTTTCTCCTGGTACAACAATTTCATAAAATGTAGCTTTTTCCTCATTATCTTCATAGATAGGAACCGAAATGGCATATAATGGCTTGCCTTCTTTCGTTTTAAATCTACGAAGTAATCTATCCGATATTTCCGTAGACACAAACAAATCTTTTACTTGGCTACGTTTAACCGCTTTATCAATGCATTCTTTCAAAACTGCACTGCTCAAATACAATTTTTCATCAGAATATGATCCATCATTCTGTTTTTCGCTGTGTCGAAGTTCAACCAGGTAATCTTCCGTTGTGTCTAACTTTTTCTTCGGAAAACCAAAATAACTCATATTATCATCCCGATCAGATTTCTTAAATTGTTCTGCAGCAATAACAAGACTGCACCATATCTCTTTATCAGAATTTTCAGCAGGAACCGGTATCGAAATCGAAATATAATCCTTCCCCTTAGAACTGAATTTTCTCCCCCATGAAGTAGGAACCGTACAATTGTAAAATCCATGATTTTCAGCATATTCTTTCTTCTGTTCATCATATGCAGCTTTCAAATCTTCAATTTTCCAGGTGCGGATATATCGTTCATATTTTTCCTCATTCGGAGCAGTGTCTGGAACATTTTCTTTACGCTTACTGTAATGAATTTCAATTTCTGTTCCCTCTGGTCTTACAAAATAAACCCGATTCGGATCTTCCTGCTTTACTTTGATACTTTTTATTGGATAAAAAAAAGTACCATCATTTGGAGCCAGAACACGTGCATAATCTTTATTCGTCTTATCACTATGATAAAGATTCTTTGTATCTACCTGTTTTTTGCTGAGTTCAATGGTAACATATTTTAAATTTTCTTCGGACATATGCATTCCTCCTCATTCCATCAAGAAACTTTTTGCTATGTTCCAATCATATACCATTGGCCATCTATTAATGTTATGGTAAAATCATTCTTTTTCATAAATATGTTGATTTTAGTACAAAAAAGGAAGTCTATGCATGATAGACTTCCTTAATCGTTGATTAATTATTCTGTTGTTCAAACTGTATTACATACACATCATAGCAATTTTATAATACTCCTCTTCATCAATACATAAAAAACCATTCTCGCATACTTTTTTGTATGTATTAAATAACATTTGCAAATCACTTACAACTGATAATTCAATGGATTTTTTCCTACCTTTTTCAAACGCTGCATCTGTATCTCCAAATTCAGCCTGCTCAACCACAAACACATTTGTAAAGTGCTTTGTTCCATTCACATCATTAAAAATATGATTTTTCATTCTGCCTTTACAAATTATTTTGGATCCCTTAACAAAATTTGCATTAATCATAATTGCCGCTTCTCCAAATGCCACACATTCAAAATAATCAATATTAGTTTCTTCCATCTTATAATCCTGTGTCGCAAAAACCCCATCAACAATCGCAACGGTAAACAAACATATCGACACTTGCTGTTCCTCTATCTGTAATAATTTTATCTTTGGAATCGTGCATACACGTCCACTTAATACTGTCATATTCATATACAATACCCTCTTACTCATAAAATATTTTAATATATTTACCAATTTCATCAGCCGACATAGTTGGTTTAAACATCCGCCTTAATAAAGTAACATTAACAGAGCTAATATGCTCTTTTAAAGGAAGCATTGCTTTAATTTGCGAAAGATCATAATCATTTAGTAAATCTGTTACTACATCATCACTAAATGAAACAATTTCCGGATTTTCACTGTCTTTCTTGCTGTAGTCTCCCTTTTTCTCTTTAAAAACAGATATTTGTTCCCGCAAATCTATTCCATCATCT